>OGXY01000035.1_pt1 | contig 130829 bp, 109 predicted proteins | sample 1576411 | NCBI WGS metagenome assembly OGXY01 (sample SAMEA3541498, study PRJEB24748) | human gut metagenome | biome: human gut; feature: human-associated habitat; material: faeces | place: China | collected 2012 | reverse complement strand
CAAGAAGGAATCCTTATGGACTCAGTCTCAAAGAATACGGGCTGAAATTCTTTTCAAGGAATATCCCGATATAAAGAAAGGATATTATCTGTCTATGCGGTTAGGCTTAATCTATCATCAGTGTAAGTTTAAGGATATTGCTTTGACAAGGCTGGCAAGGTGGTATGATGAAGTAGATAAATCAGGGTTCCTCACCTTTGGAAGGGTCGCACGTTCTATACAAACACATTATCTGGATATAATCAATTTCTTTGAAAGGAGGGCAACCAATGCCGCAGCAGAGTCATTCAATGCTAAAATCAAAGCATTTAGAGCACAGTTCAGAGGAGTAAGAGATAGAGCTTTTTTCTTATATAGACTTGCTAAATTATATGCTTAAATATAAAATCCCTCAGATTGTTACGTTGACCCATGTCTTTTATGTTTATTTTGCTATGTGCCAAAAAAAGAATCCCTGTAAAGTATTAATTTACAGGGATTTCTTCGTTTTGCAATTCTTTCCAGCGGAGAGACGGGGATTCGAACCCCGGATACCCTTTTGGGGTATACACGCTTTCCAGGCGTGCCTCTTCAACCACTCGAGCACCTCTCCTTTTCGGGGCGCAAAAGTAAAGGAAGTTTTCGAAACCACCAAATATTTGGTATAAATAATCTATCGAATACATATTAAATTAAGCCAAATCCACGTAGTTTTCCTAAAAAACTTCAATAACCAAACTCAATTATCACCTTTACAGTATCACTTTTGTACAATAGACGCGATAGGTGCAACAATCTTTTTCAAGCATTTTGTCTTCTTGCTGATTTATTTTTATATGCTTGAATGCTCCCCTTTTCAAAGACTATCTATGAATTCTATCACTTCCGTATTGCTTACAAAAATGAGACGTTTTTTATATCTCCTTGAACAAAACAAAACGACAATCCGTTTATATAACAGTAAAACGACAAATCCCTCATTTTAATTCCATATTTACTCGTCCCGTCCCGAAACAATCCGAGTTAAATAAACCCGTCCGGTGTGAAAATAAAATGTGAACCAGAAACTATATTAAAATAAAACAATATTATTATGAGTAAAATCGAAATTAGAAACCTATATCTAATCTTTGGAAAAGAAAAGCATAAAGCAGAGAAAATGCTGAAAGAAGGCAAAACTAAAGAGGAAATATTAAAGGTAACCGGATGTACCGTTGCCGTAAAAGATGCCAATCTATCCATCAACGAAGGCGAAATATTCGTAATAATGGGACTCTCCGGCAGTGGAAAGTCGACCTTGCTGCGCTGCATCAACCGACTGATACGTCCCACTTCAGGAGAAATAATAATCAACGATACTGATATTTCGAAGGCTTCAAAGCAACAACTGCTGCAAATACGCAGAAAGGAACTTGCCATGGTATTTCAGCACTTCGGCTTACTACCCCACCGCTCCGTTTTGCACAACATTGCTTTCGGATTGGAACTGCAAGGAGTAGAAAAAGAAGAACGTGAAAAGAAAGCTATGGAGTGCATGCAACAAGTTGGACTGAAAGGATATGAAAACCAAATGGTAGGGCAGCTCTCCGGTGGCATGCAGCAACGTGTTGGCTTGGCACGCGCCCTTGCCAACAACCCGGAAGTGTTGCTTATGGACGAAGCTTTTTCCGCCCTTGATCCACTGATACGTGTACAGATGCAAGATGAATTACTGACCCTACAGTCGAAAATGAAAAAGACAATTGTTTTTATTACTCACGACCTGAACGAAGCCATCAAGCTGGGCGACCGCATCGCCATCATGAAAGACGGTGAAATTGTACAGACAGGTACTTCCGAAGAAATATTGACCGAACCTGCCAATGCCTACGTAGAACGTTTCGTAGAAAATGTAGACCGCTCCAAAATAATCACCGCCAGTTCCATTATGGCAGACAAACCGCTTGTGGCGAGACTGAAGAAAGAAGGTCCCGAGGTATTGATCCGCAAAATGCGAGAACGTAACCTCACTGTCCTGCCGGTGGTAGATGCCGGCAATATACTGGTTGGAGAGGTCAGACTAAATGACCTGCTAAAGCTGCGAAAAGAGCAAATCCGTTCGATAGACACCGTTGTACATCACGAAGTACACTCTGTACTGAGCGATACCATACTCGAGGACATCCTGCCGCTTATGACCCGCACTAATTCTCCTATCTGGGTAGTAAACGAGAACCGGGAATTTCAGGGAGTAGTTCCATTGTCGTCACTCATCATCGAAGTGACCGGAAAAAACAAGGAAGAAATTAATGAAATCATTCAAAACGCAATAGAATTATGATAAACATAGGACAATATATAGAAACAGCCATCAACTGGCTCACTAACCATTTCGCTACATTCTTCGACACTCTGAGCATAGGTATCGGCGGTTTTATAGACAGTTTCCAACACGTACTGTACGGCATCCCCTTTTACATTACCATCATCGCTTTGACAGTTCTTGCCTGGATAAAGTCGGGCAAAGGAACAGCCGTATTTACCATTTTGGGACTATTGCTTATTTACGGAATGGGCTTTTGGGAAGAAACCATGCAGACATTAGCCCTCGTATTGTCATCCACTTGTCTTGCACTGCTGCTGGGCGTGCCATTAGGCATCTGGACTGCCAACAGCAATCGGTGTAATAAAATCATGCGTCCCATACTGGACTTCATGCAAACCATGCCCGCTTTTGTATACCTGATTCCGGCGGTACTATTCTTTGGTTTGGGTACCGTACCGGGCGCATTTGCAACCGTTATCTTCGCCATGCCGCCTGTAGTGCGGCTAACCGGGCTCGGCATCCGCCAAGTTCCGAAAAACGTGGTAGAAGCTTCCCGCTCTTTCGGTGCCACTCCCTGGCAGTTACTCTACAAGGTACAACTACCCCTGGCGCTGCCCACTATAATGACAGGAATAAACCAGACTATCATGATGTCTCTGTCCATGGTGGTGATTGCCGCTATGATTTCCGCCGGCGGCTTGGGAGAAATTGTATTGAAAGGAATTACCCAAATGAAAATAGGACTTGGATTTGAAGGCGGGATAGCCGTCGTTATATTAGCTATTGTGTTGGACCGTATCACCCAAGGTATGGCACAAGGCAAAAAGAAAAAATTATAGAACTGAAAAGAAATAAACGATATGAACAGACTGAAAATAATAGCCGTACTGTTGTTGGCAGCCTTGCTGCCGACAGCTTGCGGTAACCTCAATGACAATAAGAAAATCAGCATAGCCTATGCCAACTGGTCAGAAGGCATCGCAATGTCTTATCTGATAAAAGTGATATTGGAAGAACATGGCTACGATGTACGGATGCTGAATGCTGATTTAGCTCCTATCTTCGCATCTTTATCGCGCAAAAAAGCGGATGTATTCATGGATGTATGGCTACCGGTAACCATGCATGATTATATGGAGCAATACGGAGACAAATTGGAAGTCATCGGCAATGTATACGATAATGCACGCATCGGTCTAGTAGTACCAGAATATGTCACCATTCAATCCATTGAAGAATTAAACGGACATAAAGATAAGTTCTCCAGTCAAATCATCGGTATTGATGCAGGAGCCGGAATCATGAAAACAACCGAAAAAGCATTAAACGAATATGGTTTGGACTATAAACTGATGACCGCAAGCGCCCCTGCCATGACCACATCATTAGATAAAGCAATCCGAAAAAAAGAATGGATAGTAGTGACCGGCTGGACTCCACACTGGATGTTCGGACGCTATAAGCTGAAAATACTCAATGACCCCAAACAGATATATGGAAAAGCTGAATCCATCCATACTGTAGTCTGGAAAGATTTTAGTGAAAAATATCCGTTTGTTGCCGAACTTTTACGAAATATCCGACTAGACGACCAGCAAATCAGCTCGCTGATGGCCACTATAGAAAAAACACACAAAACGGAAACCTATGCCGTCCGCCAATGGATGAAAGAACATCAGGCCTTAGTAGATAGCTGGATACCTATAAAAACAGACTTTTCCACAAACTCTTACATCAACAGATAACGGCCAATAATGAAAATAAAAAGTGTATTTCTTTGATGTCACCACATGGTTACTTATATTTGTCACCAAATAGTGACAAATATAAATTATGGAATTAAAAGAAACGGAAAAGCGATTGCTTGAAGCAGTCAGCAAAATAATTGAAGAAGAAGGTTTTACCCAAATAGGTATTAACCGTATTGCAAAGAAGGCACAATGTGACAAAGTTTTGATATACCGTTATTTTGGTGGTTTAGACGGGCTGTTGGCAGCCTGGGCGAAGCAATATGATTTTTATTCATTTGCCTATTCCGAGTTTGCCGGTCAGATAGCACAGGTTACAACCGCTAATCTTAAGGATATAATAAAAACAATACTATTAAAGCAATTGGAATATCTGAAAGATAGTCATCTTATGCAAGAATTGTATGTATGGGAATTATCAGGAAAATCATCATTTCGGACAATACAGGCAGAGCGGGAGAAGAACGGTCATAAGTTACAGTTGGAGTTGGAAAAGAGATTAGGAAAGACTTGCCATAATTGCAATTTTTATATTACTGTTATCATAGCCGCGATTAACTATATCATATTATTTACCCGGCAATATAATATGTTCAATGGAATAGATTTTAGCCAGCCGGAAGCATGGGAGGAACTGAAAAATATTATCTCTGATTACATTGATACATTCTTAATATCAAAAATCAAATGAAAACAGTCATATTCTATTCATCCACCTATAACGGAAATACATTAAAAATTGCCGAAAGCATAGCAGCAACTCTTTCTGCCGACTTGATAGCAATAGAAACCAAAATATCCGATTTTGATTTATCACAGTACGATTTAATAGGAATCGGTTCAGCAATACATTTTGGTCAACATGCCATCCGATTGCAACGATTCGTTTCAGCATTGCCTTTACAAGGAAAAAACATATTCATATTTTCCACCCGCTGTCGTCCGTTTTTGGGCAATTACCACAGAACACTGAAAAATATCATAAAACAGAAGAAAGCCAATCTTGTTGATGAGTTCTCCTGTGTGGGCTTTGACCGAACAGGTCCTTGGGTCTTGATAAACGGCTATAATAAAAACAGACCTAACACGAATGATTTATTCAAAGCCCGGCTGTTTGCTGAAAAACTGCAATGCAAACTACATCCTCTTTCGTCCGTCATCACCTCCTCAACCGTAACAGAAAGCAAACAAGGCATTGTCTTTTTTCGTGAAAAACAAAACAAGATAGCAAACAACAAAGTAGTATTTCTTAATATCAGCTCCTGCATACAATGCAGCAAATGCATCAATGTCTGCCCCATGAATGTTTTTCAAAAGAAAGATGCCATACTGCCCATACATGGAGAAAACTGCATTCAATGCCAATTATGTGCCAAAAACTGCCCCACAAATTCTTTATATATCAAAGAATCATTTACAAACGGATTACGTATCGCCTTACGAGAAATATTCAGTACTGGATTACAGGATAGCTATAAATCTGAAAAATAAAAGAATGCTTTGATATGTTTATTTTGCTATGCACCAAAAACAAAAAATCCCCGTAAAGTATTAATTTACAGGGGATTTTTCTTTGTTTTGCAATTCTTTCCAGCAGAGAGACAGGATTATGAACCTTTCTCTCCAAAATCCTTATGAATCAACATTTTAATTCAGTTCAATTTTTCAAGTGTAACGATTTAGTAACTGAAAACTGTCTTTTTGTGTCACTCATAGACTTTCGCTTGTCTAAACTTTATCATTACATTACAAAGATACATTTTTCGACTCATAGTTCCAAATCATTGTGTCGTTTTAATACTTATCAAAAATGATTATTACCATTTATAAGAAACTGTAAGTTCTGGTTTTAATAATTTAAGCTCTTCAAATATTTCTTTAGCAGTTAATCCTGCATAAAATGGGACCACTTGTGGGATAGAATTAATCTGCTGACAAATAGATTCTATTTGTTCCTCTACGAGCTTCTCTTTGTCAATCGAAATAGTGTTTAAGAGTGTTTTTCTCTCAAGATGTTCTGTCACCATCCCTACAAAATAACCTTTATCTGAAAATATAGGGCCACCACTATTACCAGGACGTACAATAGAAGAATATATTAAACATTTATGACCAAAATAGTTAGTTGAAATAGCATTTATTTCACCTTTCTGAACAATTAACGGTGTTTCCCTGATATTTGAAATAGGAGGATAACCAAATGTTAGAATTGGCTCTAATACTTGCCCATCACTAAAAATTACATCATTTTCTGGATTTAATGAACAGTCTAAAATCTCTATAATTGCAACATCTTTAGATTCCGATTTATATATATTTTTAATTGTGTATTCTTTATTATTAACTATAGTTCCTTTAACCTTTACATTATCTACTACATGAGAACATGTTAAAATATGATTTGCAGAAATAAGCACCCCGCTACCAATATGATCATCTCCTTTTTTATCACACACCACTATCATTGCAGTAAAAGGAGAAATTTTTTTCTCGAACATAATCAAGACCTAAGAACTCTGCATAAGATGTTATTTTCATCCATTCATTCTCTGAAGGGGGCGTATTAAGAGACACATACTTGTCACTCAATATTGGTAAACCTCCTAATGATGGCACTATATTAACAATTGACTTCTCAACAAATTTTCGCAATAGGCAATTTATATGAAACAAATAAGTAAAAGCACTTTTACCTAAGCTATTTATTTTGGTATTATAATCAATAAAATCCTGTACTGAAAGTCCAATAGTAGCAACTTTATCATCTGATAAATTATGAAGTTCTTTTTTTATTTCAGCAGCTTTTAGTAAAGTAAAATCTTCAATAATCAATCTTATAAGTACCTCTAGCTCGGCATATGTTATAGGAGCATCAGTCGCTGTTTCAAATTCACACATAATATTACTCTATTAATCTATTAACAATAGTGACCTTGTTGATATTTGTTAACTTATATTCGTATATTGATGCAATAATTATTTGATTATGAGAAAAGTCTCTTTTTAATATATCAATCATTACTTCTATATTATGTTTATCAATTTCTTTTCCACTCGGAGAATCAAGAATTATTGGCAATTTTATATTTAAGTGTTTTTCGACTTCCAATAAACATGCCAATCTAAAAGCAAAAACTGTTTTATGCAGAATGGCTCCAGATAATTCTTTTAAATTGGATGTAAACAAATATTTTTCTGAAATAGAATCCCCATCTAACCCTAATTCAATGAGATACTTTTTTGTGTTATAGAATATTGGGGTTATGACACTATTTGCGGCACGTGTTAAATCCTTTATTCTTAAATTAATTTCGGCAATCTCTTTCTCTAACTTTGCTATTCCCTTTTTTACTGCAACTTCATTAATAGGAATAGTAGAAATTCTTTTATCAAAAATATCGGAAATAGTTTCAATATTATCAAAAAAAGATAACTGTTGTTTCTCAAATCTACGTTCCTTCTCTAATTTATATACTTCTGATTGAATCTGATTATATTGTGACGCTATTAGTTTACGCTTTGCTATAAGAAAATCTATAGCATCATTAAGACCTACTATATTATCTTCTTTTACAGCAATAGTATCTCCATTGGGAGTTTTTACTAATAAACCTATTTCAGCTATAAAATTTCTGAAATGCTTATTCTCTTTTAGGACTTTATCTATTCTGCATAATTCTTTTCTTAATAAATTATGTTGAATCTTGCATTGATTAATTTTACTGTCAATCATTGAACTATAAGACTCCTCTGCAAGATTATTCAATTCTGCATCAATAGTTTCTTGATATTTAGAAACACTAAACATTTGTTTATATTTCAACAAATCTTGTTTTTTAGCTTCTTTTTGTCTGTATAAATCAGAACAATCAATTTCTGCAATTCCTCTAATAAGTTCCTCAATATTAAAGCGAATACTTCCAATAACAACTCCTCTATTAAGTAAAGTCCAACCTTTCTCTTGGTCAAAATAAAATACGCCTAAAAGATTATTTATTAGTTCAATATTATTTGCATTAAAAATAATCTTATGCAAAGCAAATTCATCACTTGGCAAAATATATGTTGAGACTGAATTATTTCGTTTTAATTCAATATAATCTTTAGATTCACGATATAATAATAAAACTTCACCGTTGTCTAGAGTAATTTGGCTCTCAACTTTACAATTCTCAAATTTGATATGCTTTGTATTAGGAACACTATACCCAATCGAATACAACATAAGTCTTAATAGCGTGGTTTTACCTTTACTATTTGCATAACTATGAATAAGATTATTCCTATCTGAGAAAGTAATAAAACGCTTAACTCCGTTCTCTTCAATATGTATTGAATTAATAATCATAAATTAACAGCATTCTTTATATTATCAATTTGAATTCTTTTCTTTAAAATATTCCGAATAATAATTTGCAATAACTTTTCTTTTAAAGTAGTAGATAAGGATATTTCCTCCCCATCAAAAAGATATAAAAATTTACTACTTTCCGTTTCTATAAATTTTTGTTTTCTTTCACTGTGTTTAGCTTCTTTGTGAAAACTATTATACGCATATAATACCTTTGTAACAAATTCATATCTTTCAGTACATGTATTGATAATGCTTTCGTAACTCCTTGAAATTTCATCAAATTCAGAATCATCATAATCATCCTCATCATAATTCCAATTTTGGGTTATAAGAACTATAACAGGCCATATAATATCCTTCTTGCTTAATTTTATATCAGAAGATCTTTTAGTACCACTTCTAAAAACATCATTAACCCAAATCTTATGTAGAATATCTTTTGCTATAGATATATTGCCTAATTGAGGAATGAAATTACTAATAGCTTCCATGACACATTTATATCTTTCATTTTCATTATCTGTTTCAAAAGGTAAAATTTGTATCTTAAATTTACTCGTATCAAGCGGTTTGTCGATACTTGAAATAATTTTAGATATTTTATTCTTCAAAGCTTGCGGTAATGAATCATAACTCCTTTGGGCAACACCATAAAATATTGGATTTAATTGCTTCTCGTTAAAAGGATTTGGGGAATTTGTGATGTATATAAGTTCTTTTACTGAATGAGATTTATGTTCTGCCTCAGATAAAGATACTATAGTTTTTTTCAAGTTTGATATAACATTTGAAAAATCTGTGCTGCTATTAACGACAGCCTTTGCTTGAGCCAGAACACTACTACCATCGTTTAGATTGATTTCTATATCTTCATATCCTTCTAAACGAATGCTAGTCATATATTTAATATTCTCAAGCATTAATACTATTGCCGCATTTGCTTGAAAATCGAATCCAAATAATACAGGTGTTGCAGATCTGTTGGTCATTATTATAACATAAGGATTATTTATTAACTTAAACATATTAAAGACGAAAAGATCTAAGTGGTTGAAAATGAATTGCAATTACCGACTCATTGTATTAATAGGTTACAAATTAGTCAGTTATCTATTGCTTTATTCTTCTGCATGTTACGTAACCTTCAAAGAACTCTTCGTACGCAAAAGTATCATTTTAATGGTATATATTGAAATAAAAATCCAGTTTTTTAAGCTCAACTGGTAAGTTTTTCTCTGAATCATAAAAACATCATCATCAATAAATTGACGGCCATGTTCCTACTATTGCATAAACGTAAAAAAGAGTTTGTTTCACACCAAAACAATGTTAGATTGTGGATGCAAGATTCCTTTCATTTTTATTTATGACACAAGCGATGCTTTTACGTCTGTTTCCTACCGATATTCTTTTTAAATGGAAGCTATGGGTAAGCAATACTTCACGAGTATAAAAAATAATCCCCACTAAAAAGCTACTGAGCCGAAAGAATGCTTTGATATGCTTATTTTTGCCATGCACCAAAAACAAAAAATCCCTGTAAAGTATTAATTTACAGGGATTTTTTTTGTTTTGCAATTCTTTCCAGCGGAGAGACAGGGATTCGAACCCCGGGTGCCTCGCAGCACAACGGTTTTCAAGACCGCCGCAATCGACCACTCTGCCACCTCTCCAAAACTTCTTTTTCAAGAAGTGCTTTTCTCTTAAAGCGGTGCAAAGATAGCGCTTCTTTTTTTAATTCGCAAACAAATCCGGAATAAAATAATTCACATATCCGCAAAAACTAAAAATACGGCATAAAAGGAACTAATAAAATGTTACTAAAATCTTTTCGTCCGACAGCTGTTTTATTTTCGTCCGACAACTGTCGGACGAAAATAAAACAGCTGTCGGACGAAAGGGAAATTATTGTGGGACGAATAGATTTCAGCATAAATAATAATAGTTGATAAGAGTACAGATATTAATCGGACGGACACGAATCAATACCCGGTGGTACTTCCTACCTAATAATAGCTATTTTATGCTCTTCAACATAAAAATCCTCCATATTATTGTGTAATTACGGAAATTTTTCCGTAATTTTGCGCGCTCTAAAGGATAACATATCTAATCACTTTTATTAAAAGAACATTATGGAATTAAACAAAACCTTTATTGACGGGCTTTGGAGCAAAGAAATCAATGTAAGTGATTTCGTTAGTAAAAACATCACGTCCTACACCGGAGACGCATCTTTCCTGCAAGGACCAACGGAGCGCACCAAGCATATCTGGAACCTCTGTCTGAAAGCACTGGAAGAAGAAAGAGCCAATAACGGTGTCCGTTCATTAGATCATACAACAGTATCTACCATCACTTCCCACAAAGCAGGTTATATAGATAAGGAGAACGAACTTATCGTAGGCTTGCAGACAGATGAACTGCTGAGACGCGCCATCAAACCTTTCGGCGGCATCAATGTAGTGGCAAAAGCATGCCGCGAAAACGGCGTGGAGGTAGACGATAAAGTAAAAGACATCTTTACACACTACCGCAAAACACACAACGACGGCGTATTCGATGTATATACCGAAGAAATCCGTTCGTTCCGTTCATTGGGCTTCCTCACCGGACTTCCCGACAACTATGCACGCGGACGTATCATCGGTGACTACCGCCGTCTGGCATTGTACGGTATCGACCGCCTCATCGAAGCCAAACAGGAAGACTTGCGCCACCTGACCGGTCCTATGACCGAAGCACGCATCCGCCTGCGCGAAGAAGTGGCAGAGCAAATCAAGGCCTTGAAGGACATCAAGACCATGGGCGAATACTACGGTCTCGACCTCAGCCACCCTGCCACATCTGCTCAGGAAGCCGTACAGTGGGTATACATGGCATACCTTGCCGCTGTAAAAGAACAAGACGGTGCCGCCATGTCATTGGGTAATGTATCTTCATTCCTTGACATTTTCATTGAATATGATTTGGCTCACGGTAAGATTGACGAAACTTTTGCACAGGAGCTGATTGACCAGTTCATCATCAAACTGCGCATGGTACGCCACCTGCGTATGCAATCCTACAATGACATCTTCGCCGGAGACCCCACCTGGGTTACTGAAGCTATCGGCGGACGCTTCAACGACGGTCGCGTAAAGGTGACAAAAACCTCTTTCCGCTTCCTGCAAACGTTGTACAACCTCGGCCCGTCTCCCGAGCCTAACATGACTGTGCTGTGGAGTCCCGAACTGCCGGAAGGTTTCAAGGAATTCTGTGCCAAAGTATCCGTAGATACCAGCTCTATCCAGTACGAGAACGACAACCTGATGCGCGAGGTACGCAACTGCGACGACTACGGTATCGCCTGCTGCGTATCCTACCAGGCCATCGGTAAGCAAATCCAGTTCTTCGGCGCACGCGCCAACCTTGCCAAAGCATTGCTGCTTGCCATCAACGGCGGACGTTGCGAAAACACCGGAACTGTAATGGTGAAAGGTATCCCCGTGCTGACTCACGATACGCTGAACTTTGAAGAGGTAATGAACAACTACAAGAAAGTGCTGACGGAGATTGCCCGCGTTTACAACGAAGCAATGAACATCATCCACTACATGCACGACAAGTATTATTACGAAAAAGCCCAAATGGCATTCGTAGATACAGACCCGCGCATCAACCTTGCATACGGCGTAGCCGGACTTTCCATTGCCATCGACTCATTGTCTGCCATCAAATACGCCAAAGTAACGGCACGCCGTAACGACATCGGCCTGACGGAAGGTTTCGACATCGAAGGTTCTTTCCCGTGCTTCGGCAACAACGACGACCGTGTAGACCACCTTGGTGTAGACCTGGTGTACTACTTCAGCGAAGAGCTGAAGAAGCTGCCCGTTTACAAGAACGCCCGTCCTACCCTGTCACTGCTGACTATCACATCCAACGTGATGTACGGTAAGAAGACCGGAGCCACTCCCGACGGACGCGCCAAAGGCGTTGCTTTCGCTCCGGGAGCCAACCCGATGCACGGACGCGACAAGAACGGTGCCATCGCCTCTTTGAGTTCCGTAGCCAAATTGCGCTACCGCGACTCACAGGACGGTATCAGCAACACATTCTCCATCGTTCCGAAATCATTGGGTCCCACTGCCGAGGAACGCGTAGAGAATCTGGTTACCATGATGGACGGTTACTTCACCAAAGGTGCACACCACCTCAACGTGAACGTACTGAACCGTGAAATGCTGGAAGACGCCATGGAACATCCGGAGAAATATCCGCAACTCACCATCCGCGTTTCCGGATATGCCGTAAACTTCGTGAAACTGAGCCGCGAACACCAACTGGAAGTTATCAGCCGCAGTTTCCACGAAAGAATGTAATCGGTAAACCGGATACATAACCTTTTAAAGCACGGATTACACGGATTTCACGGATTAAGCAAAAATCCGGAGTAACACCCCTGTAGTCCGTGCTTTCTTTTTTACTACATTCTTTGCTTATAATACACTATTATGATTAATGTTCATTCATACGAATCAATGGGCACTTTCGATGGTCCGGGGTTGCGGCTTGTCGTATTCCTTCAGGGCTGTCCTTTCCGTTGCCTGTATTGTGCCAACCCCGATACAATAGATGTAAAGGGCGGTACTCCTACTCCCGCCGGTGAAATCCTGCAAATGGCTGTCAGCCAAAAAGCTTTCTTCGGGAAAAAAGGGGGAATTACTTTCTCCGGCGGTGAACCTACCTTGCAGGCAGAGGCATTGATACCACTGTTCAAAGACTTGAAAGCAAACGGCATCCACATCTGTCTTGACACCAACGGCGGAATCTGGAACGACAAAGTTGAGGAATTGTTAAGTCTGACGGACTTGGTATTGCTCGATATCAAAGAATTCAATCCCGAACGCCACCGTACCCTGACCGGACGCAGCAACGAACAAACCCTGCGCACCGCTGCCTGGCTGGAACAACAGGGACATCCGTTTTGGCTGCGCTATGTCCTGGTACCGGGATATAGTGATTTTGAAGAAGACATACGCAGCATGGGCGAACAGCTCGGCAAATACCAAAGCATACAACGGGTGGAAATACTTCCCTACCACCGCTTAGGGGTGCATAAATACGAAGCTATGGGCTGGGATTATCAGTTAAAAGAAGTAGTAGAGAATACCCCCGCACAACTGGAACGAGCCGAAAAACTCTTTAAAGAGTACTTTCCCACAGTAGTGGTAAATTGAGAATTGATTCTCAACTCTCAATTTAATCAGTAAGTCAACCGTACTCCACCCTGCAAGGTAAAGTTGCAGGGATTTTCTTTTCGTATAGTCTCAATGTCCGAACCATCGTCAAAGAAATAAGACACTCCCGGTTCTACATAAATGCCGACTCTGCTACTTATATTATACTGTGCACCCACAGCTCCCATTACAGAGAATTGCAACGGTTTCACGGTTTCGTTTTTGCTCCCTATTTTTCCGTAAACGCATTTTTCCATGGCGCCGCCGGCAGAAACATACATGATAAAGGACTTCTTATCTACAAAGTTCCAGTTGGCACGCAAAGGAATACCCAAATAATGCAATTTCTGGCTGACCGTTTCCGAACTTCCGGCAAATTTCACATCCGAAGCGAGGTACGTATACGTCAAGCCCGTTTCCACGGAGAAACCCCGTGCAAGCCCTTTACGTACCGAGAAGCCGAAAGACAATGGCTGTTTATGGTCTATGTCCACCACCTGTCCGGAACTCCTCTGCAGATAAGGTATGCCATCTTTAAAGACAAGTTCCTGCCCTTCCGGCACTTCCATTATCCCGTCAGACATTGTGGTGAGGTCTACCCTTCCGCCGGAAACACCGAAGTTCTGTCCGTTTTGAAGCAGCCCGCTTTCACTTATACTGCTTCCCGAAATCAATCCGCCCGTATTTCCTACTGCCAATCCGACCGACCAGCCACGCGACTGCTCCCGTTTCGCTCCGCCAACCGGCAAATGCAATTTGTCTCTGCCTGACGGGCGGCGGCGCTCAATCTTTTCCGTACGCTCCTCTTCCCTTCTCTCTTCTTCTGCTGCTTCCTGATTTACCCGTGCCGACTCCGCAGTCGGTTTCTGTACGTTCCCAGTCTGAACTTCCGGCTCTGCGCCCAAGGATTGGATGACCGTTTCCCGCTCCGTTTCATCTACGGTATTCAGTTGTTGTGCCAGCAAGGAACGCCGGTTCGTATCCGCCGGAGATTCCTGTTTCTGTGCGCGATAGTCGGGTTCTGTTATCTCTGTCCGTACTGAAGGCGTCTGTTGCTCCGGCAGCTTGTCCGGCACGGCAGCCAATGCCGGTGCAGTCATATTCCGCATCTCCTCTCCCACAGGGCTTTGGAGCAGCCATACACTCACCGACGACACCGCAACGAGCAGTGTCGCAGCCGCAGCTACAGCCCAGCGGCGGAAAGGTATAATCCGCCGTTTTCCGGCTACCGGAGGCTTCGAAACGGACAAATCCTTCTCAAGCCGCTCCCAGCCGGAAACGGGCAGCGGTTCGGAATAATCGTCCAACCGCTCCTTTATCTTTCGCATCCACAATTCATCTTCCATACGTTTCTCCATTTATGCGTTTCTTTTCATCCACTCCTTCACCTTGGCAGCCAAAGCAGCTTTGGCACGTACCAGTTGTGAAGCCGATGACTTTTCGTTGATACCCAGCAACCGGGCAATCTCCTTATGAGATTTATCTTCAAAAACAAACAGGTTGAATACGGTACGATAACCGGCGGGAAGCTCGCTTATAAACTGCATCAATACCTTTTGAGGAATAGTATCCACCGCCGAAGCATCCGGCTTCTCATACGTCTCCGGCACATCGTCCAGGGCAGCGGACTGGCTCATCACATCATTTTTCCGCAAATACTGCAATACCGTATTCACCATTACACGTTCCATCCAAGCCCGCAAAGAACCCTCTCCCCGCCAAGTGAACTTATCGAAAGAGTCGAAGAGCTTCAGGAAACCGTCATGCATCAAATCCTGTGCAGTTTCCCGGTCACCGGCGTAACGCAAACATACGCCGAGCATCCGCCCCGCATACTGTTCGTACAGTTCTTTGCGGGCAAGGTTGTCGCCTTGCCTGCAACGTTCTGCCAATACCTGTTCTTCCATCCTCTCTTTTAACACGTGTTTACCTTAAAAATGCAACGGGTACAAAAATACTGCATCCGGCAGATAGGAAATTTATTCTTTATTTTCTTTAACATTCTTATAAGCAGTATTTGTGCAATCCCGGCATTTTCTGAATACAAAACCTAAAACAGAACCAATAACAAAACCTCTACTTATGAAAAAGTTCAGAACGATATTAGCCGCATTTCTGCTGTTGTTCATCACCACTCCCGTACTGCAATCCTGCCTGGACGATTGGGATGATGACGAACACCCGTTGCTCGCCATCGGCACAGTGCGAATAATTGACGGAAAAGACTACTACTTCGCACTCGATGAAGGAACCAAAATGTTTCCCGGTGACACTGCCCAAGTGGATAACTATACCTTGGTGGAAGGACAGCGCGCCTTTGTATATTTCAACCTGCTGGATGAAGAAGTAACCGGCTACGATTACAATGCCAAAATCAACCATGTAGAGAATATCCTTACCAAAGACATTTATTTCATGCCTGCCGAAAAGGCCGACAGCATCGGCGACGACCGCATCAACATCAACAATATGTGGATTACGGACAACTACCTGAACATCCAATACCAGCTATACCACAGCAACAGCAATGATAAAAAACATATGCTGAACCTCATAGTCAACGAAGCATCCGACGGCAAGAATGACAAAGAGGGATATATTACGCTGGAATTCCGCCAGAATGCTTACGGTGACGAGCCGCTCATGCCGGGACAAGGACTTGTCTCTTTCAAACTGGATAAGATAGCCGACCGGATACCCGGAAAAACCGGACTCAATATCCGCGTAAAAAGTCTGCACGACGGCGAATATTACAAAACCATTGACTTTAAAACGGACGAGAACTAAACTATTCTTTGCAATACCCTTTTCAATATCTTTTTATTTAAAGCGGAGCAGGCTGTTTGCCTTCACTCCGCTTTGTTCTTTTCTACCTTCTGCCACCGGGTTTTTGCTCTATCTTTTTCCTGTGTAATTCTGTGCCTGAAAAGATACATATCAGCCTCTTCCCGTTTCTGGTCCATCCCCCTTTTATCCCTTATTTCCCCTTTTCCAGCGTTAAGTTTCCCGGCTTCGGAAATTATTTCCCGGCAAAACAGTGTGTCCTTCCGTACTTTTGGAAAAAAATCAGAATGATATATATATGAGAACAAAAGTACCCGTTATCCTATTGTCTGTTCTTGCCCTGCTGTTCCATGCTTGCGGCGGCAAGGATACCCAAGACAAGCAAGAGCTGTCAGTCAGCACTTCCCAAGTTACTGCATTGCCCCAAAACGGCAATAAAGAGTTTCCTTTCATAGCCCGGCCGTTCCGCACCAGCGAACTGTCATTCCGGGTAGGCGGGCCTATCGACCGCTTCGACGTGTATGCCGGTAACCGATACGAACAAGGAAACATCATTGCAGAGATAGACCCGCGCGATTTCCGCATCCGCAAAGAACGCGCCGAAGCCGTTTACCGTCAAAGCAAGGCCGAATTCGAACGCATAGAGGCGCTATACCGGAAAGAGAACATCTCTGCCAGCACCTACGAAAAGGCAAAAGCCGATTATATCTCCGCCAAAACAGCCTTTGATACCGCCGTATGCGAACTGGAAGATACCCGCCTTACAGCCCCTTTCACCGGATATGTAGGTGAAGTGTACATCGAAAAATTCCAGGATGTCAAGGCAACCCAGCCGGTCGTATCCCTTATCGACATATATCAGCTAAGGATAGAAATATATGTACCGCAGGAAATAGCCTATGCGGCACAGTCGTCGGACAGCATACGGATATGCTTCGACGCCATCCCCGGACAGACCTACCGGGCCAAGATCATAGAGGTGTCCAAAGGCACTACCCGCAACAATCTGTCCTATCTGCTTACGGCCATATTGCCCAATGAAGGTGGTAAACTGCTTGCAGGCATGTCCGGCAAAGCGATTCTGGACACACCGCAGGCAGAGAGTGCCGCCGGTTTCTGCATCTTCCAGGCGGCACTCTGTCACCGGCCTTCCACGGGCGATTATGTATGGGTGGTTAATCCTGCCACATCGCAAGTCAGCCGCCGTAAAGTAACAGTAGCCAAATTGCTGCCCGACGGACTGGTACAGATTGCAGACGGACTGCAAATAGGAGAAACCCTCGCAACAAGCGGTCTGCGTTTCCTCTCGGACGGCATGAAAGTAGACATTACCTCTAAAGACAAGTAATTATGAAACTGGTAAAATACTTTTTATCGAAAAAGCCCGTCACAATCCTGCTGTTGGCATTAGTATTGGCAGGCGGATTGCTGGCGTACGTCAAAATGGGCAAGCTGGAAGATGCTCCGTTCACCATTAAACAGGCACTGGTATTGACTCCCTATCCAGGAGCTTCTCCCTCGGAAGTACAGTCACAGGTTACGGATGTACTGGAAGAGTCCATCCAGGCATTGGGCGAACTCTATTACCTGAAAACGGAGAACCGTGCAGGACTGTCCAAAATCACCGTTTATGTAAAGAAAGAAACCCGTGCCGACGAAATGCAGCAACTTTGGGACAAACTGCGCCGCAAAGTAAGCGACGTACAGAGCAAGCTGCCCGAAGGCGCCGGTCCCTCTGTTGTGAATGATGACTTCGGCGATGTGCTGGGCGTTTTTTACGGGCTTACCGGAAGCGGACACAGCTACCGCGAACTTGAAGATGAAGCCAAACTGATAAAGAATGAAATCCTGAAAGTAAAGGATGTTGCCAAAGTAGAGATTTACGGAACACAGACACCTACGATAGACATTTCCGTAAGCCCCTCCGTCATGGCCCGTAGCGGCATCACGATGACCGACATCGCCCGCGCGTTCGAGGCTCAGAACAAAGTTGTGGATGCCGGCGGCATAGACGTCGGTTCCAACCGCCTGCGTATCGAGTCCACCGGAAATTTCTATTCGCTGAACGACATACGCAACCTTACAATCGTATCGAGCACCGGAGAGCATTTCCGGCTCGCGGACATTACCCGGATTGAAGAAAGCTACCAGACCCCGGCAAGCAACCTGATGCACATCAACGGACAACCCGCTGTCGGCATCGCCATTTCCACCGTTCCCACCGGAAATGTGGTCGATATGGCAGCCGCCGTCAAGGAATCGCTCCAACAGATGTCGGGCAGCATGCCCGAAGGCTTCGAACTTGTAACCCTGTACGACCAGGGCTACGAATCGGCAGTCGCCAACCAGGGTTTTATCCTCAACCTCATCATATCCGTACTTACCGTAGTGGCAATCCTGCTCTTTTTTATCGGTTTCAAAAACGGATTGCTGATAGGCAGCGGACTGGTATTCTCCATTTTTGCCACCCTGATAGTGATGTTATGCACCGACATCGCACTTCAACGCATGTCATTGGCTGCTATCATCATTGCCATGGGAATGCTGGTGGATAATGCCATTGTGGTGTCCGACTCCGCACTGGTAAACATGCAACGGGGCATGAGAAAGCGAGTTGCCATCATGCGCGCCTGTTCCTCCACTGCCCTGCCGTTGCTGGCGGCAACTGTCATTGCCATATTGACGTTCCTGCCCATTTATTTTTCACCCCACATTACCGGTGAGCTGCTTTCCTCGCTGGTAATCGTTATCGGGGTTTCGCTGATGTTCAGCTGGGTGTTCGCACTGACGCAAACTCCGTTCTTCATTCAGGAATTTGTACGCCGTCCCCGGCCGGAAGAGCTGAAAAGCACCCTGTTCGACGGAAAGTATTACAATATGTTCCGCCGTTCCCTGCGCTGGGTCATCAAACATCGCTATGCCACAATAGCCTGCATGGTCTTACTGCTGGTACTCTCTGCATGGAGCTTCAAGTTCATCCCCAAAGTATTCGTACCTGCACTGGACAAGCAATATTTTACCGTAGACGTATGGCTGCCCGAAGGTTCCAACATCGACGAAACCGGGAAGCTGGCGGAAGAAATGGCAGAATATATCCGTACACACGGGGAAGCGGAAATGGTATCTACCTTCATCGGCAGAACCCCACCCCGCTATTATCTGTCGAACGTAGCATTCGGACCTCAGTCCAACTATACACAACTGCTTGTGAAGTGCCATACTTCGGAAGAGTCGCGCCGGCTCAACGCCGCATTGCAGGACTCTATCCGCCTGAAATTTCCCGGACCGCTCATCAAAGTAAACAAATTCGAACTGAGCCCGCTGACGGAAGCCGTTATCGAAGCCCGCTTCCTGGGCCCCGACCCGGCAGTGCTCGATTCGCTCGTAGGGCAGGCCATCGAAATCATGCGCCGCAATCCTAAAGTAGCGGATGCCCGTAACGAATGGGGAAATATGGCATTGATGCTACGCCCCGTCTACGATCCGGTAAAAGCCGGCGAACTGGGCATCACCAAAGCGCAGATGATGCAATCCGTCAAATCCATCAGCGACGGTGTACCGGTAGGCATCTATCGGGATAATGAGAAGAAAGTCCCTGTTCTGCTGAAGTCCGAAGGATACGACATTACGGATGCGGCTTCCCTGGGCAACTTCTCCGTATGGAACGGTGAACGCTCGGCTCCCTTATCGCAAGTGACGGAACGCATTGAAACAACGTGGGAATTTCCGCAGATGCGTACCTATAACCGTCAGCTCAGCATGGCTGCCATGTGCGGCGTAAAACCTGGGCATACCATGGCAGAGGTACACGGGGAAATACGCAGTGAGATAGAGGCAATGCCGCTACCGCCGGGTTATACATTCTTTTGGGATTCGCAGTACAAAGACCAGGGTGAAGCCATGGAAGCGATTGCCAAATACTTCCCGCTGGCATTCCTCATGCTGATTGTAATTCTGGTGGCGCTGTTCGGCAACTTCCGCCAGCCCATCATCATCCTGTGCATACTTCCCCTGTCACTGATAGGTGTCGCCGTAGGAATGCTGCTCACCGGATTCGATTTCGGCTTCTTCCCCATTGCCGGCTGGTTGGGACTACTGGGTATGATTATCAAAAACGTTATCGTGCTGATAGACGAAATCAACATTCAGCGCCGCGAAGGAGTTCCTGCTTACACAGCCGTGATAGAATCCACCGTTTCGCGTACCCGTCCCGTACTAATGGCGGCCACGACCACCATTCTCGGTATGGTTCCGTTGCTGTTCGATATTGCTTTTGGCGGCATGGCAGCCACAATTATCTTCGGACTGACATTCGCCACTTTGCTGACGCTGTTTGTCACTCCGGCATTATATATCCTGTTTTATCGTATCAAAATCAATAAGTAAGCATGAAGACATTCTATACTTTATTACTTTTTTATTTGTGTGTTCAACCCGTATTTTCCCAGCAGGATTCCCTGCTGGAGAAATATAGGGCAATGGCTCTGGACTATAACCACGACTTGCGTGCGGCAGACAAGAACATAGCTTCCAGCATGGAACTGATAAAAGCCGCCAAAGCCGATTTAAAGCCCAAGCTGTCGGGAGACGCAAACTTCCAGTACACCGGAAATCCCATCGAACTTACCGTGAACCTGCCCCAAAGCAATCCTCTCACTTTCAAAGGGCGTGACATGAAATACGGCGCATCCCTCTCGTTGATGCAGCCCCTCTACACCGGCGGACGCATCCGCGAATCCATCCGGCTGGCAAAGCACCAACAATCCATGAATGTTCATCAGGCGGAACTGCTCCACTCCTCCGTATGCTACCAGACGGATATGCAATACTGGAATGCCGTAGCCCGCCGGGAACTGATGAACATAGCCACAGACTACCGCAGCTCGGTCGCTTCACTGGCGCGCACTATCCGCGAACGCGTTGAGGCGGGACTTGTCGACCCTCAAGACCTGCTCATGGCAGAAGTCAAACTCAATGAAGCCGAATACCAGGTATTGCAGGCACGTAACAGTTTTGAGACCGGACGCATGGCACTCAACTCCCTGATAGGCATGCCGCTCGAATCCGAGACCGAAGTGCAGGAGTCCATTCCCGTAGTGCTTCCATCCGACAGCCTGTCGGCATCCGACGGAAGCAACCGTCCCGAACTGCTTATGGCACACGAGCAAATAAAAATAGCCGAAAGCCAGGGTAAGCTGACGGACTCCAAATACAAGCCGCAACTGTATGTCGGAATAGACGGCAGCTATTCCTCACCCGGCTATGACTTCAAAACCGACCTCGACCCTAACTATGCCATATACGCCACGCTGTCCGTTCCTATTTTCGAATGGGGCAAACGGCGCAATGAAAAACGCTCTTCCGCCTGGAAAGTAGGCATGGCAAACGACTATCTCAATAAAGTGACGGATAACGTAAACCTCGAAATACAAACCGCCCGCACTTCTCTTGCACAAGCCATAAAACAGGTGGACCTCACCGGAAGTTCCCTTGAGAAAGCACGTGAAAACGAACAGAAGGCACTGGAACGTTATGAAGAGGGGAAAATCTCCATCATGGAAGTCATTGAAGCCCAGAACTACCGGCAAGCCTCGCAAATAAACTACGTACAAGCCAAAGTTTCGGCACAAAGCTCCTACTCCGGCCTGATAAAAGCATTGCACAGCTATTGAGTTTTCCCAAAACACTATAACTTTGTCCCTCATGAAATGGAATAATCTGATATACGGCATTCTGTTCTCCGGATTAGGAGCGTTCTCCTACTTCCTGCTGGTAGACTACACCAATCTGTCTCCTCATATTGCCGATGCACTCTATTCCCGCGGAGCGTTCATCTATTTTATCCTGGCATTCAATGTGCTGGGATACGCCACCCTCCGCCTCAGTTCATGGATTAATACACAGTATGCCGTAAATATGCGTTCACGGTGGAAAATTCCTGTCATCTATCTGGCAGGCATGTCGCTCTTCCTGTTGCTGAACTACGGGCTGCTTGTTAGCGCCAAAATACTGGCGGGAGCAGCCAATCCGTTCTCCATTCAGCCAAGAGGATGGTGGATGCTGATTACCATCTGGCTTGTGGAACTTGTTGTCTTGGGATTATTACTGGCAAACCGTTCTACCCAAAAGGCGTTGAGGCTGCAACAACGGGCGGCTGTATTGCAGGCCGAAAACGACACGGCACGCTACACCGCCCTGCAAAACCAGCTCAATCCTCATTTTCTGTTCAACAGCCTCAACACGCTTATAGCTGAAATTGAGTATAACCCCCAAAATGCGGTACACTTCACCAAGCACCTGTCCAGTGTTTACCGTTACGTGCTGCAAAGCCAGGACAAGACACTGGTGACGCTCGGCGAAGAACTGGAATTTATCCGTTCGTACCTTTTCCTGCACGAGGTCCGTCTGGGCAACTGCCTTACGTGCCAAAACAACGTTCCTGCGGAATATGCGGAAAAGATGCTGCCGCCCCTCACGCTGCAATTATTGGTAGAGAATGTAATCAAACACAATTCCATCACTCCCGGCAAACCTATGGTTATCACTATCCGCATCGAAGATGAGTATCTGTCCGTCAGCAATCCGATACACCCCAAAAAGAGCGTCGCATCATCCGGAATAGGACTGGAGAACCTTGCCAAACGTTGCGAACTGATGTCGGGCAAGAAAATCATTATCAAGAACGAAACCGAAAAATTTACTGTAAAAGTCCCTTTGCTATATGAATAAGCCTGCTATTGCCATCATTGAAGACGAGATTCCTGCTGCCCGCCTGCTGCATTCCATGATTGCCCGCCTGCGCCCGGAATGGGACATCACCGTAATTCCCGGCAGTGTGGAAGAAGCTACCGAGTGGTTTGCCACGCATCCCCACCCCGACCTTCTCTTCCTCGACATACAACTTGCCGACGGCAACTCGTTCGACTTTCTTTCGGCAGCTCATCCCTCATCCACCATCATCTTCACCACCGCTTACGACCAGTATGCAGTCCGTGCGTTCACCGTCAACAGCATCGACTATATCCTGAAGCCGATAGATGAGCAGCGTTTGCAGGAAGCCATTGATAAATACGAACACTTGCAGCAGTGCAGCAATCCCCGTCCCGACGACTATCTGGCAACTCTGCTGGATGCCCTGCAATCCAAAGAAAAGCAATACCGCACCCGTTTCCTCATATACCGCGCCGACCGTTTCTGGTCTTTGCAGGTCAGCGATATAGCTTATTTTTATTCGGAGAACAAAATGACCTTTGCCGTTACCCGCAACAATCAGGAACATGTACTCGACCTCTCGTTGAATAAGCTTTCCGAACAACTGGATCCCGACCGCTTCTTCCGTGCCAACCGGCAAATTATCCTGTGCATCGATGCCATAGACCATGCCGAACCCTACTTCAACGGAAAAATATCGGTAACGGTACGTCCGCCGTATAAGAGTAAAATCACAATCAGCGAGGAGAAACTCGCTGCTTTCAAACGCTGGCTTAATTTTTAATTCAAAAGAAAGGCGTATCTTTGCACCCGATTTTACCAAACTACTTTCTATAAGCATGAAAAAAGGACTGCTATACGCTATATTGGCATCTGTGCTATGGGCCATCGTAAACCCGTTCATCAAGCAAGGGCTCAGTTATGATTTTACTCCGATGAATTTTGCCGGGCTGCGTTTCACCAGTGTAGGCGTTCTGCTTTTTGCCTATACCTGGCACAAGGGAATGTGGCAGGAAATAAAGCAGCACCGCAAACTGTTCCTCAATCTGATATTCATTAATATGTTCATGGGTTATACGGCCTTTTATTTCGGAGTGGACTTCGTAAGCGGGGCTATATCATCCATCATCATGGGCATGACGCCGCTTATCAATGTACTGCTTGCCCATCTGCTGGCAAGTAACGACAAACTGAACGGCTACAAAATCGTCAGCCTCATCATCAGCCTTGCAGGCCTCTTGCTGATTGTAGGGATGGGCAGCGACGGTGAACCGCTGGACTGGAAAGGCATCACAGGCATCATACTACTGTTGCTCAGCATTATCTTTCAGGGCTATTCCGCCATCTCCGTATCCGAAGAGAAAGGCAAGGTCAACCCTATCTTCCTGAATGCCGTACAGATGTTTTTCGGTGGCGCCCTTATCTACGTCATAGGACTGGGCACGGAAGGTTATCACTCTTTCATCGGCAAGCCTGCCGGATTTTATATCAGCCTGGGCATCCTCGTATTTATTTCCGTCTTTGCATTCAGTTTCTGGTTTATGGCGTTGCAAAGCAAAGGCGCAAAAGTCAGCGACATCAATATGTGCCGCCTTATCAACCCGATTCTCGGAGCTGTATTAAGTTGGATAATGCTTGCGGGAGAATCCCCCACATTCAGTACGGTAGCGGGAATGCTGATTATTGTCAGTTCGCTGGTTATTTATTTTAAAGGAGCGGAGATTGTAAAATACATCAGTACAAGGAAATAAACAGAACGGCTAAAGCAGCATGATATGATTTTACTCACACAATCAGAAGAAAGCATCAGGCTCTTTCCAGAACTTCATATCCTTGCGGATAGAATTATGTGAGAAAGCACAGAAAAATGACTATAAAAATGGCATATGAAGTGGTTATGCTCTATCATCTTCACATGCCATCTTATTTTTTAGGGACATTTACTGGATATCCCTAATTATAGTATATTTCATGATGAACTTGATTTATTGAGTCAATTTACTATAGCTGATAAGGTAATACTAAATAAACCAATGATGATCATCGGTGAATCTGGTGATATTGGGCAGTTACAATGGTATGGTATTCTATTCTACACTAATTACCCGCTTTGCCCAATCCCCTGCTTGCTTTGCACTTCCATTGCATAGCCGTCCTGCCTGCCATCCGATTTGAGGATATAGCGCCTTGAGCTGTTTCACGCTACCTGTAATAGAACTGCCGCCGGAAGTGGCAAATGGAATGACGGTCTTACCGGAGAAGTCATATTTCTCAAGAAATGTATTGACCGGACGAGGACACAAATCCCACCATATCGGATAACCGAGGAATACTACGTCGTAATCTTTCAGATTGAGTGTCTCCCCACCCAATGCAGGACGTGAATTTTCATCCGCCATTTCTACCGAACTACGGCTTGCTTTGTTATTCCAATTAAGGTCTGCCGAAGTGTAGGCTACAGCCGGAGTAATCCGATACAGCTTACCGTTAACAGCTTGAGCAATGGCACCGGCAATTTTTTCCGTAGTTCCAGTACAGGAGAAATAGGCCACGAGAATTTTCTTATCGGATTGCATACCGGTATCCGTTGTCTGTTTTTGTGCTTTCGATGAGCAACTGAAAGTTAGTAAACTCATAATTACCAATATAAATTGTTTCATTTTATTATGATTTGATTTTTTTTATTTGTCACGATGGGGTGACCTGAGCATCTCCTTATACCTATCATACGTTATGTATATTTGTTAAATCATTTCGCGCTGGAAAGCGGCTTTAGCATCTTCACCAACGGCATTTTTCGCCCATACGTCTTTTGCCAGATTGAACGCCGCCCATGCTTTCGGCCAACCGGCATAAAAACCGATGTGGGTAATGATTTCGGCAATCTCAGTACGGGTAATGCCGTTCTTCTTTGCCGACTGCAGATGAAATATGAGCGAATTGTCTGTAATACCCTGACTGATAAGTGAGGTAACGGTTACTAAACTACGGTCGCGCAGACCAAGCTTGTCGGTGCGGCTCCACACTTCTCCGAAAAGAACATCGTCGTTGAGCTCCGCGAATTTAGGGGCGAACTCTCCTAATCGGGTGCGCCCGGCTGTCTGTACTATTTTCTCCTGTGTCATAATATTGAAAGTTAAGATACTGAATACTGAAATTAAAAGAATCCTGTTCATAGTCATTCCATTTACCGTATGAAGTTATTGATATTTCCGGTTGTTTTCCAATTGCAAAATTACCACGATTACGCAAACCGAGTTGTATATGATTTACGGATATTTATACCCGAATCATTGATTCTGAAATTAGAGAAGTATGCAATTCAACATATCCGAACCGGGAATGACGAGAGCAAATAAGGGAAGCAACCATCCTCAACAAAGCGAAAAGAGACGGAATGCCATAATTAAGAACGTACCTTATTCAGACAGGCTTTTACTTTTTATTCTCCTCAGTATTTTAGGGAACTGCCAGAAAAACAGCAGCGTACAGCAAATGGCAGCCGTAGCATCGGATATGGCTTCTGCCGCATATACACCTGCTACTCCCATAAAATGCGGCAGTATCAACGCCAACGGTATCAGCAGGATTACCTTACGCAGCAATGCTATGAAAATGGATATTCTGGCCTGCCCCAACGCCACGAACATATTCTGACAGGCACGCTGTAAACCGAAAATCGTCATACCGCCCAAGAATACAGGCATCGTCCAGCGAACAGTTTCTATCAGCCTTGCATCGCTCGTAAAGGCGGATGCCACAATCGCAGGGAAGCAAATCATAAACAGCATCAGGACGAGATTGAAAGAAAACATTGTAATCAGCGCAATCCGGAAGCACTCCTTCACACGCTGCTTGTCGCCATGCCCGTAGTTATAGCTTGCCACCGGAACAAACCCCTGCGCAAACCCCGTCAGCGGCACGCTGGCAAACTGCATAGACGTTTGCAGGACGGTAAGCGCACTGACATAGATATCTCCGAATTCTTTCAGACTGCTGTTGAGCACAAACCCCACCAGGCTTTCCGTACTCGCCATGATAAAAGGCGATACGCCGAGCGCCAGCATGGAGAGCACGATACTCTTTTCCAGCTTCATATACCGCCTTTCCAAAGGCAGGGAAGCGCGCCGTGAGAAAAGGAAGGACAGCACCCACACCGCACTGCAAGCCTGCGACAGCACCGTAGCCAACGCAGCGCCTTTCACTCCCATATCCAACCAGAATATGAATATAGGATCAAGAATAATATTCAACAAAGCCCCTATCAACACCGAACACATGGCAACCGCAGGGCGCCCCTGTGCATTAATGAAAGCATTCAGTCCGGTAGACACTTCCACAAACAGCGTCCCCAACAGATAAATGGAAAGATAGTCCTCCGCATAGCCCAGCGTATGCTCCGAAGCACCCGTAAAAAGCAGGATAGGCTCCATAAAGGTATAGGCTATGAACGAAGTAAGCAAAGTGAAAAGAATCAACAGAGTAAAGCCATTGCCAAGTATCTTTCCGGCACGGCGACGGTTGCCCTGTCCGAGGGCAATGGCAGCCAACGGAGCACCGCCACCACCCACAATGGCGGAGAAAGAAGAAATCAGCACAACGAGCGAGATGGTCACTCCCACTCCCGCCAGCGCATCGGTTCCGATGCCCGGTATGTGTCCGATGTAAATACGGTCTACAATGCTGTAAAGCAGATTGACAAACTGTGCTGCCACCGCAGGCAGCGCCATCTTGAAAACCAAAGGCAGCATACGCTCCGTGCCCAGGCGTTCTTCGTACTTATTAGTCATGATTGGCAGAGTTTACTCTTATTCTCTTAGATTCTGTTGTTACGGAAAAATGCTTATTTCCGGCTGACGATTGTACCCGTAGCCTGATTGGTAGGCATTACCAGCACCTCGGCCACTTGTATATGCTCGGGTACGGCAGCGGCAAAGTACACCACTTCGGCAATGTCGTCGCCTGTAAGCGGACGGATGCCCTTGTACACATTATCGGCAGCCGCCTTGTCGCCACGGAAACGCACTACGGAGAAATTCGTCTCCACCAAACCGGGCTTGATGTTGGTCACCCGTACGGGAGTATCCACAAGGTCGATGCGCAAGCCGTCTGACAACGCCTTTACGGCAGCCTTGCTGGCACAATACACACTACCGCCCGGATAGGCATAATCGCCTGCAATGGAACCCATATTGATGACATGGCCGCGTCCGCGTTCCACCATTCCGGGAACCACCAGGCGGGTCATGGCAAGCAATGCTTTGATATTGGTATCAAGCACGATGTCCCATTCGTCCGGATTGCCTTCGTGTTCCTTGTCTACGCCGATTACCAGTCCGGCATTATTAATGAGGATATCTATCGCTTTCCATTCTTCGGGAAGCGAGTCAAGAGCCGCTTTCGCAGCCCCGCGGTCGCGTACGTCGAAAGGCAGCAGACAGACATCCGCGCGATATTCCGTTTCCAGTTCGCGCTTTACGGCAGTCAGCTTCTCTACATTCCGTCCGTTGAGAATCAGGCGGTAACCATTCATGGCAAACTTACGTGCACAGCCCTCTCCTATACCCGAAGAAGCACCTGTGATGAGTACTGTTTTCTTTTCCATTTCTTACGAAGACTTTAATGTTACGGACTGCAAAGTTAGGACTTATTTGCGAGTATCGGTCAATTACCCGCAATTTATAACTCATGACCCTGTTTTGGGTTATTCGATTTTTCTTTTCCCAAGTATTTCCTTCCATTTCTTTTGCGAGTTCTTTGGAGGCGTTTTATGAGAACAAAGCGGGTGTGTGGAGAATAAAAAGAGGAAACATCCGTCTCCAAAGAACTCGCAAAAGAATGCTGAACAATTTTTAAACAAACTCTAAAGTTTTCAAGAAAATATGTACCTTTGCGCCACTTTTTTTTATGACTGACTATATCAGGTAGAGATTTGTTTAATTAGTTTGGATAAAGTAAGAAACGCTTATGCAAAAGTCCGACTGCATCATCGGTGTAGAGCACGTATCGAAATTTTTCGGAGACAAAGCCGTACTGAATGATGTGAATTTGTCTGTCCGCAAGGGCGAGTTTGTAACGATATTGGGACCGTCCGGTTGCGGAAAGACGACACTGCTGCGTCTGATTGCGGGCTTCCAGACAGCTTCGGAAGGAGTGATTACCATTGCAGGAAAAGACATCACGCAGACACCACCCCACCGCCGCCCGGTGAATACGGTGTTCCAGAAGTACGCCCTGTTTCCTCACCTCAACGTATTCAATAATATTGCTTTCGGCCTCAAGCTGAAGAAGCTCCCCGCCGCCACTATCGAAAAGAAAGTGAAGCAGGCACTCCGCATGGTGGGCATGACCGACTATGAAGACCGCGATGTAGACTCCCTTTCCGGCGGACAGCAACAGCGAGTTGCCATAGCCCGTGCCATCGTCAACGAACCCGAAGTGCTGCTCCTCGACGAGCCCCTTGCCGCCCTCGACCTGAAAATGAGCAAGGACATGCAGATGGAACTCAAAGAGATGCACCAAAAACTGGGCATCACCTTCATATACGTCACCCACGACCAGGAAGAAGCCCTCACCCTGAGCGATACCATCGTCGTGATGAGCGAAGGCAGGATACAGCAAATCGGCACTCCGACAGACATCTACAACGAACCTATCAACTCTTTCGTAGCCGACTTCATCGGCGAGAGCAACATACTGAACGGTGTCATGGTGCACGACCGGTTCGTCCGCTTCTGCGAACACGAGTTCGACTGCGTGGATACCGGTTTCGGCGACCGTACACAGGTGGACGTCGTAATCCGTCCGGAGGACATCTACATCTTCGAACCCTCGGATGCGGCGCAACTCACGGGAACCGTAACAAGCTCCATCTTCAAAGGCGTGCACTACGAAATGCTGGTACAGACCCGCGAGGGCTACGAGCTGATGGTGCAGGATTACCACTGCTTCGAGGCAGGCCGTGAAGTGGGTCTGCTGGTAAAACCTTTCGACATCCACGTAATGAAGAAAGAACGCACCTGCAACACTTTCGAGGGCAAGCTCCTGGACGAAACGCACGTGGAATTCCTGGGTTGCAGCTTCGAATGCAGTCCGGTGCAAGGCATCGGTCCCGAAACGCCCGTAACGGTGGAAGTGGACTTCCAAAACGTCATCCTGGAGGATAACGAAGAAGACGGACGACTGACGGGCGAAGTGAAATTCATCCTCTACAAAGGAAACCATTATCACCTCACCGTGTTTACCGACTGGGACGAGGACATCTTCGTAGACACCAACGACGTTTGGGACGACGGAGACCGCGTGGGCATACGGATAGCGCCCGAAAACATCAGAGTGATAAAACGATAAGATATCATCCCGTCATCTTACCGTCCATAATCCTAATATAATAAAGCAATACTTGATTAAATAGAGTAGCGCTTGATATAAGATATAATAGAGTAATGTTTGATAAGTTATCCCATTTCTTCCTGCGACGACGCAACTGGACACTGCCCTACGCACTGTTCCTGCTGATATTTGCGATAGTGCCGCTACTGCTGATTGTGCTGTACGCCTTTACGGATGCCGACGGAGCTTTCACCTTTGCCAACTTCCGCAAGTTCATGATGCACCCGGAGGCGATGAACACCTTCATCTACTCCATCGGCATCGCCCTCATCACCACGCTGACCTGCCTGTTGCTGGGTTATCCGGCGGCATACATCCTCAGCCAGAAGCAGTTCAACACTTCGCAGACCATGGTGGTGCTGTTCATCCTGCCCATGTGGGTGAACATACTGATACGCACACTCGCCACAGTGGCGCTGTTCGACTTTCTGAACCTGCCTTTGGGCGAAGGCGCACTTGTGTTCGGCATGGTCTACAACTTCCTGCCGTTCATGATATACCCCATCTACAACACTCTGCAGAAAATGGACCGCAACCTCATAGAAGCCGCCCAAGACCTCGGAGCCAACCCCTTGCAGGTATTCGGCAAAGTAATCCTGCCCCTCTCCATGCCGGGCATCATGAGCGGCATCGTAATGGTGTTCATGCCTACGGTAAGCACCTTTGCCATAGCCGAACTGCTGACGATGAACAACATCAAACTCTTCGGAACAACCGTGCAGGAGAACATATACAACGGAATGTGGAACTACGGTGCAGCCCTGTCGCTCATCATGCTGTTGCTGATAGGCGTCACCATCCTCTTTACGAACGAAGAGGACGGCGCATCCAATGAAAGCGGAGGTGTGATATGATGACGCGTATTCTTGCCAAAGGGTATCTGTGGCTGCTGCTTGCGCTGCTGTACTCGCCTATCCTTATCATCATGGTATTCTCTTTCACCGAAGCCAAAGTGCTGGGCAACTGGACGGGATTCTCCACCAAGCTGTACAGCTCCCTCTTCACAGGCGGCATGCACCACTCGCTGACGAGCGCCATCTGGAACACATTTGCCATTGCCATGTTAGCAGCCACCGCCAGTACGGCGTTGGGCAGCATCGCGGCCATCGGCATCTTCAACCTGCGCACACGCACGCGCCGGGTAATGAACTTCGCCAATGCCATTCCGATGATGAATGCGGACATCATTACGGGCGTGTCGCTGTTCCTGCTGTTCGTCAGTTGCGGTATCTCGCAGGGATTCACAACCGTGGTACTGGCGCACATCACATTCTGTACCCCTTATGTAGTGCTGAGCGTAATGCCCCGCTTGAAGAAGATGAACCAGAACGTGTACGAAGCCGCCCTCGACCTTGGCGCCACTCCCTTTCAGGCATTGCGCAAGGTAATTCTGCCGGAGATACTTCCGGGCATGATCAGCGGCTTCATCCTTGCCTTCACGCTCTCTATCGACGACTTCGCAGTAACCATATTCACCATTGGAAACGAAGGACTGGAAACGCTCTCCACCTACATCTACGCCGATGCGCGTAAAGGCGGACTGACACCGGAGCTGCGTCCTCTGTCCACCCTTATTTTCATTACGGTGCTGGTGCTGCTGATTGTCATCAACAAGCGTGCGGAACGTGCACGGAAGAAATAAGTCCGCCTGCGTCTCGCAAGATAAGAGTATTCGTCCCGCAGCACGGAGAGATTCATCCCGTAAGCCGAAAAACGAAAGCATAGTCAAGATAAACCTGCTGAATAAAAAATGAAAAGATTAACAGACATATTCCTTCTCCTTTGCCTCGTCCTCGCAGCCGTCTCGTGCAAAGATTCGGGTGAAGAGCGCAGCCACGTACTGAAAGTCTACAACTGGGCCGACTACATCGACGAAGATGTACTGGCCGAATTTCCCGCCTGGTACAAGCAGCAGACGGGCGAGGACATCCGCCTCATCTACCAGGTGTTCGACATCAACGAAATCATGCTCACCAAGATAGAGCGCGGCCACGAAGATTTCGACGTGGTATGCCCCTCGGAGTACATCATCGAGCGGATGCTGAAGAAAGACCTTCTCCTGCCCATCGACCGCAACTTCGGCAAGACCCCGGACTATCTGCCCAACATCTCCCCCTACATCCGCCGGGAACTGAACAAGACCAGCCAGCCGGAACGCACCACCACCGACTATGCCGTACCCTACATGTGGGGCACAGCCGGCATCCTCTACAACCGCAACTTCATCACCCCCGACGAAGCCGGCAGTTGGCACTGTCTTTGGAACCCCAGGAACAAAGGCAAAATCCTGATGAAAGACAGTTACCGCGATGCCTACGGAACCGCCATCATCTACGCCCATGCCCGACAGCTTGCCGACAGCACCGTCACCGTGGAGCAACTGATGAACGATAACTCTCCCGAAGCCATAGCCCTTGCCGAGAAGTATCTGAAAGCCATGAAGCCCAACATCGCAGGCTGGGAAGCCGACTTCGGCAAGGAGATGATGACCAAGAACAAGACCTGGCTCAACCTCACCTGGAGCGGCGACGCCGTATGGGCCATCGAAGAAGCCCGTGCCGTGGGCGTGGACCTTGCCTACGAAGTGCCGCGCGAAGGCAGCAACATCTGGTACGACGGCTGGGTAATCCCTAAATATGCAGGCAATCCCAAAGCTGCCGCTTACTTCATCAACTACCTCTGCCGGCCCGACATCGCCCTGCGCAATATGGACGCCATAGGCTACGTCAGCGCCGTTGCCACTCCTGAAATCATGGAAGCCAAACGGGACACCGCCATCGCGACACGTTCCGACCTCAGCTATTTCTTCGGTGAAGGTGTGGGTGCGGACAGCCTGCAAATAAACCCCGTGCAATATCCCGACAGGAAAGTGGTGGAACGCTGCGCCATGATACGCGACTTCGGCAACCGCACCGAACTCGTACTCGAAATGTGGAGCCGTGTGAAAGGCGACAACCTCAACACGGGCATCGTACTGCTGATATTCTCCGTGTTTGGAGTATTGTTCGTCTGGCTGGTATACGGCAAGATACGCAAATATCGGCAGAAACAACGCCGCCACCGAAGACGGAGAAGAAGATGATTAAAAAATCCCGCATATAGGATTTTTAATTTATAATGCTTAATTTTGGCCTTCGATAAATTCAAAAGCACAACGCTGGGATTATAATTCATAAATCTTAAATCATAAATCTAAAAATGCTTACTCAAATTATCAACGGACGCATATTCACCCCGCAAGGCTGGCTGAATGAAGGTTCCGTCCTGATGCGCGACGGAAAAATACTCGAAGTGACCAACTGTGACCTCGCCCTCATCGGCGCACGCCTCATCGATGCCAAAGGCATGTATATCGTGCCCGGCTTCGTGTGTATGCACGCGCATGGCGGTGGCGGCCACGACTTCACCGAATGTACCGAAGAAGCGTTTCGCAGCATCATCAATGCACACCTCGGTCATGGTGCTACGAGTTTCTACCCTACCATTTCCTCGTCTCCGTTCGAAAAGCTGCACCAGGCAGCCCAAGTGTGCGAGCAGCTTATGGCAGAGCCCGACAGCCCCGTACTGGGATTGCACATCGAAGGTCCCTACCTCAACAAGAAAATGGCAGGCGAACAGTTTGCCGACCAGGTGAAGGAGATTGACGGACAGGAATACCGCGAGTTGGTGGAAAGCACCCGTTGCATCCGCCGCTGGGACGCCTCTCCCGAACTGCCCGGAGCACTGGAGTTTGCGAGCTACCTGCGCGAAAAAGGCATACTGGCAGCCGTATCGCATACCGAAGCCGAATACGACGGCATCCGTGCCGCCTACGAAGCCGGATTTACCCATGCCGCCCACTTCTACAACGCCATGCCCGGCTTCCACAAACGCCGCGAGTACAAGTACGAAGGCACTGTGGAAAGTGTCTACCTGACCGACGGCATGACCATCGAACTCATTGCCGACGGCATCCACCTGCCGTCCACCATCCTGAAACTGGCATACAAACTGAAAGGTGTAGAGCACACCTGCCTCGTAACGGACGCCCTCTCCTGCGCCGCCACCGAAGGCAAGGAAATCAACGACCCGCGCTACATCATCGAAGACGGTGTGTGCAAGCTTGCCGACCGCTCCTCATTGGCAGGCAGTATCGCCACCATGGACGTGCTGGTGCGTACTATGGTCAAGGCGGGTATCCCGTTGGGCGACGCCCTGCGCATGGCTTCCGAAACCCCGGCACGCATCATGGGCGTGTACGACCGCAAAGGTTCCCTGCAAAAGGATAAGGACGCCGACATCCTCATCATGGACAAGGAACTGAACATACGCGCCGTGTGGCAGGCAGGAAAGCTGGTGCAGGAAAACTTCCTGAATTACAAGTAACGTATAAGACCGGCCGTTTTCTCTTTATTAAAAGGAAAATTCTCTAAAAAAACTGCAATGGTAAACTTTTTAATGCCAACAAATGTATTATATACATAAATTTGCATTAGTAAAACTTGAACCAATTAAAAAATAAAAGGTATGAAAAAGATGAAAATGACAGCATTTCTGCTGAGCGGCGCCATACTACTGGGTAGTTGCGGTACAATGAACAATACGACGAAAGGTGGCATTATCGGCGGTGGCTCGGGCGCTGCGGCAGGAGCCATTATCGGCGGACTGTTCGGTAAGGGTAAAGGCGCTGCTATCGGTGCGGCAGTAGGCGCAGCGGTAGGTACGGGCGCAGGTGTGGCTATCGGTCATAAGATGGATAAAAAGGCTGCCGAAGCCGCCAAGATTGAAGGCGCACAGGTGGAAATGGTGAAAGATGCCAATAATCTGGATGCCGTCAAGGTGACGTTCGACTCCGGTATTCTGTTTGCTTTCAACTCCTCTACGCTGAGCAACGATGCGAAAGCTTCCTTGCGCGACCTCGCCAAGATTCTGAAGGAAGACACAACTACGGACATCGCCATCATAGGCCATACGGACAAGGTCGGTACGTACGAAGCCAACATGAAGGTGTCCAAGAACCGTGCCTATGCCGTAGAGAATTATCTGCAGGATTGCGGCGTATCTCCCTCTCAGTTCAAGCAAGTGGAAGGTGTGGGCTACAATGAATACGACGAAAGCCTGTCGGCCAGCGAAAATCGCCGTGTGGTAATATTCATGTATGCCAGCGAGCAGATGATTAAGAATGCGGAAGCGGGAAAATGATAATCCGGTTTTCGGACATAAGAACATAAGAACAAAAAGAAAACTCCTCACGTTTGCAACCCAAACGTGAGGAGTTTTCTCTTATATCCCCCGGCATTTTCAAAGAAACTCCAGGGAAACCGGGAGCAAATCCCCGGAGTTATAAAATCAATAGGCGTGTCCTTTTTCATCCTGCATCTCTGCGGCATCTATCTTCTTCCTGTCGATGCTGCGCCATGCGTAGAAAATGTAGGCAAGCACAAAAGGAACCAGGACAGATACGTAGGCCATTACCCGCAACGTAAACTGGCTGGAACAACTGTTTGCCAGCGTAAGCGAACTTTGCAGGTCGGCGGTAGAGGGATAATAGGCAGTATTGTTATAACCCGCCACCAGCAACAGCGCCAATACCGTGAGCACAGTGCCTGCGCCTGCAAACCATATACCCTTGTCGAAAGACGGTTTCCACACTGTGCGGACAATTCCCCAAAGCACGGCAAGCACACCGATAAGGAATACGAGCAGCACCACGGGCATTTCGATAAAGTTTGTCAGATACTTATAGGGTTCCATAAATACTTCTCCGGTTTCCGGATTTACCGCGTAGCCTTCAGCAAGCAGCGTACGGATAACGAATGCAAGGAAGAACACCAGAAACAGACCCGTATTGCCCCACAGCGCACGACGGCAACGTTTCACCAAATCCGCATCGCCGATATTGTTAATGAAGTAAAGCGCACCGAGAATACGCGCCAGGAAGAACACAGCCAGTCCCAACACTACATTCCACGGATTGAGCAACGCATCCAACCCGTGCCCTGCATTGGCCCAACTGCTGATAACCGGCATCACCGTATCGGCAATATTACCTTTGTTGATATAGAACTCCGAACCCGTAAAGAACGTTGCCACCGCACCGCCCAGCAGCACCGGCCCTACCACTCCGTTTATCACCAGAAAAGCGCGATACGTCGTCTTGCCCAACAGATTGCCCGCTTTCGACTGAAACTCGTAGCTTACAGCCTGCAACACGAAAGTAAACAAGATAATCATCCACAACCAGTACGCACCGCCGAAGCTCGTACTGTAGAACAACGGGAACGATGCAAAGAACGCACCGCCGAACGTTACGAGCGTAGTAAACGTAAACTCCCACTTGCGCCCCGTAGAGTTTATTATCATCTTGCGCTGCTCTTCCGTCTTGCCCAGACAGAATATCAGCGAGTTACCGCCCTGCACAAACAGCAGGAATACAAGGATGGCTCCCAACAGGGATACTATAAACCACCAATAATGTTGAAGAAATATATAGGTATTCATGTAATGAGTTATGAGTTATAAGTTATGATTGATGAGAAAGTTCTTTTTCCGGTCCTTTCCGTATGGCTTTCAGCATAATGCCTACTTCGGCAATCAGCATAACGGTGAACAGTACAAGGAAAATGAAGAATGTGGTCTGCACGGAGCCGACATCCAGTTTGGAAATGGCGGCACTTGTGGGCAACATATCCTGAATGGCCCACGGCTGACGTCCGCATTCGGCAACCACCCAACCGGCCTGCCCGGCAAGATAGCCCAGCGGAATGGTCAGCATTGCCACCCAATGCATCCAGCGCATCTGCGACAAATCCTTCTTGTAGGCAAGAACGAGAACCACGATGAAGAAGAGGATGAAGTACCCGCCCAGTATCACCATGACACGGAACATATAGAAAGTGAGCGGCACGTTGGGAACCAGTTCGTTCACATCCTTGATATAACCGTAACCGAAATACGCCACATTCTCTTTCAACACTTTGGCAGCCACCTGCGCCTCGGCATCGTTGCCCGCAGCTTTGGCGGCACGATAAGCGGAGAAAGCCCCGATAGCCGTCTTTCCCTTTTCAATCTTCTCCTGAGCGGAGAGCGCGGTTGTACCGTCTTTCAAGGGATAGCCGCCTTTCAGCAGGTCGTTGATGCCCGGTACGAAAGCCTTTGAATCGCGCTCGGCAAGCAATGAAAGGAACTTGGGAATCTCCATGCGGAAGAGGAAAGCATCCTTACCGTCATCGGCCGTCTTCTTGTCGGGATTGAGAATGCCGAAAGCCACCAGTCCGGCTCCTTCCTGCCCCTGATAGTAACCCTCCATGGCAGCGAGCTTCATGGGTTGTTTCTGTGCCACCTGATAACCGGAACCGTCGCCCGTCCACGCGGAAAGCACAGCGGCGCACAGTCCTACCCAGGCAGCTATCTTTATGCTTGCCAAAGCAAACTTCTTCTCACGGTTTTTCCACAGATACCAGCAACTCACACCTACCACGAACACCGCAGCCAGTACCCAGCCGGACAGCACGCTGTGGAAGAACTTATTGACTGCCATCGGCGAAGTGGCTACCGCCCAGAAGTCAACCATCTCGTTACGGGCTGTATCGGGATTGAACTCCATACCTACCGGATTCTGCATCCAGGCATTCGCCACCAGAATCCACCAGGCGGAGATAGTAGCACCAAGTCCCGTAAGCCAGGTAGAAGCCAGGTGGAAACGTTTGCTTACCTTGTCCCAACCGAAGAACATCACAGCAATGAACGTGGCTTCCATAAAGAATGCCAGAATACCTTCGATAGCAAGCGGCGCACCGAAGATGTCGCCCACGAACCAACTGTAATTACTCCAGTTCGTACCGAATTCAAACTCCAGAATCAGTCCCGTTGCCACACCTATGGCAAAGTTGATGCCGAAGAGTTTCATCCAGAACTTGGCAGTATGTTTCCAGAACTTGTCACCCGTACGGTAGTACACCGTTTCCATGATGCCCATAATTACCGCCAATCCTAAAGTAAGCGGCACAAAAATCCAGTGATAGATAGCGGTCAAGGCAAATTGCGCTCTCGACCAATCAATCAGAGAAGTGTCAATGTTTTCAAGCATGAGAATAAATATTAAGTATGAAATTAAAGTATAAGGTATAAATAAGGAAAAGGAATACCTCCCTCCTTAATCACTAACCGCTTATCACTATCCCCTATCTTCCCGCCCGCATAATCAGTTCACTGCTAACGTAATCTTCTTTATCGCCTTCTCCGGCAGCTTCATTCAGATAGTTCGGAAAGAAGAAAAGACGAAGAATAAAAAACATGATAAACAATTTGATTGCAATTATCAGCCACAAGGTACGCCCCAATGTCATGCTTCGGAAGCCATCGACATAAAATTGCCAGATACTGGTAACAAGGTTTTTCATAAAGTTCAAATTATAATCATTACAAATATAAAATACTTTTATATAAATAACAAATAAAAAACTGAAAAGTTATAGCCAGCTTGATTTTTGTCCGGTATTCTATAAAGAAGTTCTTTGGGAAGATATCTACTGTCTTTACGGGGTCAAAACTAAAATTCGCTTACTATTGGTTTCTATTAGGCACGGATTTCACGGATTTTCACGATAAAAAAGAATAAAGAAAACCTGTGTTTTCCGTGAAATCCGTACCTAATAGAAATCAGCAAGTGTATTTTGACACCTCATAAAAACAGCAAAGCAAACTCTTAATTATCGGCAGGAAAAAGTAATCCGTCGGCACAATCCCGGCAATGGTCTATTGTTTTTGCCGTTTCAAGAGGCTGCGCATACTTTTGCAATGGTAAAACCATAGAAACAAGGTAATATGATAAATGTAAAAAGATTGACCGTAATATCGCTCTGTGCGGCAAGCACCTGTGTCGGCAACGCAATGCCGCAAACGCAGGAAACCGCTATCGGTACGCAACAGCAGGACAGCACGCAGACGCTTCCCGCACAATGGAACCTGCAAGCCTGCATCGACTATGCTTTGCAGCAAAACATCACGATACGCAAGAACCGTCTCAACGCCAAGAGCGCCGAAGTGGACGTAAAGACCGCCAGGGCAGCCCTCTTCCCCAGCCTCACGGCATCCGTAAGCCAACGTATCGTAAACCGGCCCAACAGCCAGACCAATACGATAATAGACGGCGACAACATCACCAGCAGCCAAAGCAAGACCAGCTACAACGGCAGCTATGGTATCGATGCCAACTGGACGCTTTACAACGGCAGCAAACGGCTGAATACCTTGAAACAGCAGCGGATGAACAACCGCATTGCCGAACTGGGCGTGGCGGAAAGCGAGAACACCATCGAAGAGAGCATTACGCAGATTTACGTACAGATTCTCTATGCAGCCGAAGCCGTCAAGGTAAATGAAGCAACCCTCGACGTCAGCCGGGCGGAATGCGAACGGGCACGCGCCCTGCTTGCAGCGGGAAGCATCGCCAGGAGCGACCTCGCCCAACTGGAAGCGCAGGTCAGCACCGACAAATATCAATTGGTAACGGCACAAGCTACCCTGCAAGATTACAAACTGCAACTGAAACAACTCCTCGAACTGGACGGCGAAAAGGAGATGACGCTTTACATCCCCACACTCGGCGATGAGAATGTGTTGTCGCCGCTGCCCTCAAAGACCGATGTCTACCGCTCCGCCCTCACCCTGCGCCCGGAAATCGAAGCAGGCCGGCTGAATGTCAAAGCCTCGGAACTCGACATCGACATCGCCCGCTCCGGTTACATCCCCACCATCAGCCTCAGTGCAGGCATAGGGAGCACGAACACCAACGGCAACGACTTCACCTTCGGCGAACAAATCAAGCAGAACTGGAACAACTCCTTGGGAGTAACCGTAAGCGTACCCATCTTCAACAACCGGCAGACCAAGAGCGCCGTACAGAAAGCCAAGATACAGAAGCAGAACAGCGAACTGGACTTGCTGGACAATCAGAAAAACCTGTACAAGACCATCGAAGGGTTATGGCTGGATGCCAACAGCGCACAGCAACGCTACGTTGCCGCCATAGAGAAGCTGCGAAGCACACAGACCAGCTACGACCTCATCCAAGAGCAATTCAACCTCGGCATGAAGAATACCGTGGAACTGCTGACCGAGAAAAACAACCTGCTCAACGCGCAACAGGAAACCCTGCAAGCCAAATACATGGCAATACTGAACACGCAACTGCTGAAATTCTACCAGGGAGAACAGATTACGCTTTGACCTATTCAATATAATAACCCCCATACGCAACTATCTCTTGCGGTATAGACCAACGCTACTTAAAACCCAATAATGATATACAGAATATGAACAAGAAAAAGATTATCCTTATCGCCGTAGCCGTTGTGGCGGTAGCCGGCATAAGCATCCGGCTTTTCGGCGGCTCCACGGCCAAACATAAAGTGACCTACGAGACAGCCACCGTAATCAAAGGCGAGATATCGGAATCCATAACCGCCACCGGCACCATCGAACCGGTGACGGAAGTGGAAGTCGGCACGCAGGTAAGCGGCATCATCGACAAGATATATGCCGACTACAATTCCGTAGTTACCAAAGGCCAGCTCATAGCCGAAATGGACCGTGTGACCCTGCAAAGCGAAGTGGCATCCCAACGCGCCGCCTACAACGGTGCGAAAGCCGAATACGAATATCAGCGGAAGAACTACGAACGCAACCGGGGACTGCACGAAAAGCAGCTTATCAGCGATACCGACTACGAGCAGTCCGTCTACAATTACGAGAAAGCGAAAAGCAGCTACGAAAGCAGTCAGGCATCGCTGGCAAAAGCGGAGCGCAACCTGTCGTACGCCACCATCACTTCGCCCATCGACGGCGTGGTCATCAACCGTGCGGTAGAGGAAGGGCAAACGGTGGCATCCGGTTTCGAGACTCCTACCCTGTTCACCATCGCTGCCGACCTGACGCAGATGCAGGTTGTGGCCGACGTGGATGAAGCCGACATAGGCGGCGTGAAAGACGGGCAACGCGTGACGTTTAGCGTAGACGCCTATCCCAATGACACGTTTGAGGGCGTAGTAACACAAATCCGCTTGGGAGAGGACAGCTCTACAAGTTCCGGCAGCAGCGGCACATCCGGTACGGTCGTCACCTACGAAGTTGTCATATCCGCTCCCAACCCCGACCTGAAACTGAAACCGCGCCTGACGGCCAACGTCACGATTTACACACTCGACCGCAAGAATGTGCTTTCCGTTCCGGCACGTGCGCTCCGTTTCACACCCGAAAAGCCGCTTATCGGCGAGAATGACATTGTGAAAGATTGCGAAAGCGAACACAAACTCTGGACACGCGAGGGCAATACATTCATCGCGCATCCGGTAACGGTAGGTATCTCCAACGGTGTGAATACGGAGATTGTAAGCGGCATCGATGAAGGTGCGACAGTAGTGACCGAAGCCACCATAGGGCGCCTGCCGGGCGAAGGCCCAACGGCGGACATGCCGCAGGAACCAAGCGGTGAGAAAAGCCCGTTCATGCCGGGCCCTCCGGGAAGCAAGAAGAAAAACAACGGCCGATGAAACAGCGTACAGAGACTGAGTATAAAAGTACAGTACAAAGTAAACCATACATCATTAATCATGAGCAAAACCGTAATTGAACTTCAAAACATAAAGCGGAACTTCCAGGTGGGAGACGAAACGGTGCATGCACTGCGCGGCGTATCATTCTCTATCGGCGAGGGAGAGTTCGTCACCATCATGGGTACGTCCGGTTCGGGCAAATCAACGCTGTTGAACATACTCGGCTGCCTGGATACGCCCACCGTAGGAGAGTATCTGCTGGACGGCATCTCCGTACGCACCATGAGCAAGTCCCAGCGTGCCGTACTCCGCAACCATAAAATCGGCTTCGTGTTCCAGAACTATAACCTGCTGGCAAAAACCACAGCCGTGGAAAATGTGGAACTGCCGCTGATGTACAACTCGTCCGTATCGGCAGCCGAACGCCGGAAACGCGCCATTGAAGCGCTGAAAGCCGTAGGGCTGGGCGACCGGCTGGAGCACAAGTCCAACCAGATGTCCGGCGGACAGATGCAACGCGTAGCCATCGCCCGTGCATTGGTAAACAACCCTGCCGTAATCCTGGCGGACGAAGCCACCGGTAATCTGGATACCCGTACCTCATTCGAAATCCTGGTGCTCTTCCAGAAACTGCATGCCGAAGGACGCACCATCATTTTCGTAACGCACAATCCGGAAATAGCCCAATACAGCAGCCGCAACATCGTATTGCGCGACGGACAAGTGAAGGACGACAAGCCCAACCGAAACATTCTGAATGCCGCCGAAACACTGGCAGCACTGCCCAAGCAGGAGGATGACTGACGCAGTACGTAAATTACTTTATTGCAGGATGAAAAAAGAAAAACAATATCATAAAACTACAAATCAATGAATGGAACCAACCTTTTCAAAATAGCCTTTCGGGCACTTGCCAACAATAAACTGCGTGCCTTCCTCACGATGTTGGGCATCATCATCGGCGTGGCGTCCGTCATCACGATGCTCGCTATCGGACAGGGTTCAAAAAAAAGCATTCAGGCGCAAATCTCCGAAATGGGCTCGAATATGATAATGATTCATCCGGGAGCGGATATGCGCGGCGGCGTCCGCCAAGACCCCAGCGCCATGCAGACGCTGAAGCTCACCGACTACGAGGCATTGCGCAACGAAACGAACTTCCTGGCTGCCGTCAGCCCCAACGTATCCTCATCGGGACAGCTCATTGCAGGCAATAACAACTACCCCTCATCCGTAAGCGGCGTAGGCACGGACTACCTTGAAATCCGCCAGCTTACGGTGGAGAACGGCACGATGTTTACGGAAACCGACATACAGACTTCCGCCAAAGTATGTGTCATCGGCAAGACAATACAGGATAATCTTTTCCCCAACGGAGAAGACCCCGTAGGACGCATTATCCGCTTCAATCAAGTGCCTTTCCGCGTGACGGGCGTACTGAAAGCCAAAGGATACAACAGCATGGGCATGGACCAGGACGACGTTGTACTTGCCCCCTACACCACCGTAATGAAACGCCTGCTTGCACAGACCTATCTGCAAGGTATCTTCGCATCCGCACTCACCGAGGACATGACGGACAACGCCACCGAAGAAATCACCGGAATTCTGCGCCGGAACCATAAACTGAAGGACAGCGACGACGATGATTTCACCATACGCAGCCAGCAGGAGCTCAGCTCGATGCTGAACACCACCACCGACCTGATGACCACTCTCCTCGCCTGCATCGCCGGCATATCGCTGGTGGTAGGCGGCATCGGCATCATGAACATCATGTATGTATCCGTAACGGAGCGCACCCGCGAAATCGGTCTGCGCATGAGTGTGGGTGCCAGAGGAGTGGACATCCTGTCGCAATTCCTCATCGAGGCCATCCTCATCAGCATTACCGGCGGTCTCATCGGTGTCATCATCGGCTGCGGCGCAAGCTGGATTGTGAAGAGCGCAGCCCATTGGCCTATTTATATACAGGCATGGAGCGTATTCCTCAGCTTTGCCGTCTGTACGGTGACAGGAGTGTTCTTCGGATGGTATCCTGCAAAGAAAGCAGCAGACTTAGACCCGATAGAAGCAATACGATACGAGTGATAATCGCTTATCGCTAAAAAAAACTATCTTTGCATTTGTATGAAACAAATTCTCTACTCACGGTCGCGCATCATCGAAGCCCTGATTCATATCATCGGCTGGGGAATTGTATTTGCTTTTCCTTTCGTGATGATGACACGCAGCGGTTTCACCATTACATGGATGGAATACCTGCGTCATGGCAGCATTGTTCCGCTATCTTTTCTTATCGTATTCTACTGCAATTACTGCTTCCTCATTCCCCGTTATCTGTTCGAGGGGCGCATACGGCAGTATCTCCTGCTGAACATACTGCTGATAGCTTGCGTTACAGCCGGTGTACACTTTTGGCAGGAGTACGCATTCCACACCTACGCAAAAGCCGACGGTGAGGGCCAAAGACACATCGGTCCGCCGAAGTGGATATTCATCATGCGCGATTTCTTTTCCATGATACTTACTGTAGGGTTGAGTGCGGCCATTCGCCTCAGCGGACGTTGGGTGCAGGTGGAAGCCGCCCGCCGCGAAGCCGAAAAAAGTCGCACGGAAGCCGAATTAAAGAATCTCCGCAACCAGCTCAACCCGCATTTCCTGCTCAACACGCTGAACAATATCTACGCACTCATTGCCTTTGATACGGATAAGGCACAAACAGCCGTACAGGAACTGAGCCGTTTATTGCGCCATGTCCTTTACGACAATCAGCAGAACTTCGTAACTTTAGGCAAGGAAATGGATTTCATCAAGAACTACATCGCCTTGATGCGCATCCGTCTCTCGTCCAACGTCACTGTTGAAACGCGTTTCGATATTCGTCCCGACAGCCCTACGGAGATTGCCCCGCTGATATTCATCTCCCTCATAGAGAATGCTTTCAAACATGGCATCTCTCCCACCGAGCCCAGCCATATCCGTATATATTTCAGCGAGAATGTGCATGAAGTACGTTGCGAAATCACCAACAGCTACCACCCCAAGAGCGAAGCCGACAAAAGCGGCAGCGGCATCGGACTGGAACAAGTAGGCAAGCGTCTGGAACTGACCTATCCCGGCCGGTACGAATGGAAGCACGGCATAAGTGAGGACGGAAAAGAATATAAATCGGTTTTAACAATCAATTACTGACAACATGAATCTGAAGTGCGCAATCGTAGATGACGAACCGCTGGCCCTGAACCTTTTGGAGAGCTACGTCAACAAAACCCCGTTTCTGGAGCTTACCGGCAAATACTCCAGTGCAGTGCAAGCGATGAGCGACCTGCCGGACAAACGTGTCGACCTTCTTTTTCTCGATATCCAAATGCCCGAACTCAACGGCCTGGAATTCTCCAGAATGGTAGATACACATACCCGTATCGTTTTCACCACCGCTTTCGACCAATATGCCATAGACGGGTATAGGGTCAACGCCCTCGATTATCTGCTGAAACCCATCTCGTATGCAGACTTTCTGCAAGCCGCCAATAAAGCAGTGAAGTGGTTCGAACTGCTGCAACAGCCCCAAGAGGAAATTGAAAGCATCTTCGTAAAAAGTGATTACAAACTGATACAAGTGGAGCTCAAAAATATTCTTTACATCGAAGGCTTGAAAGATTATATCAAAATCTATGAGGAGAACTCTCCCAAACCCATTCTCTCGCTCATGAGCATGAAGTCCATAGAAGAACTTCTGCCTGCTTCACGCTTCATACGCGTGCATCGTTCCTATATCGTCCAAAAAGACAAAATACGTATCATCGACCGTGGACGTATTGTCTTTGGCAAGAACTATATCCCCGTCAGTGACAGTTATAAACAAATATTCCAAGATTTTCTTAATAAAAGGAGTTAAAAATACCCTTATAGGTTTATATTTTATTGAAATCGGGCTATTTCTAATAATATCCTATTGCATATTAAAAGATGTTTTTTTACCTTTGCCGCGAACAGATAGGAGTTGTGAAACTCCCCCAATAGAATAGTTTAGTTAAGTCTAGTTTAGTTTTTGTGTAAAGCACTTCCTCCGTAAGCGAACGTTGGAAGTGCTTTTATTATAGACCTATTAAATACTAATTTTATGAATATCAACTTCTTCCGATTAATCGTCTGTCCATTTGATAACTTGAATTACAAGACGTCCTATCCACACTTGCAGCTGATGCTCTATCACCCCATATAGCTGGGCTGTACTCCGAACCAATACCACAGCCAAAGCATAATTCCACCCAACCAGACGAAAGCCACATCAATATAATATAACCTCAATATCCTACTGATCAACACACCCAAAAGTTCGCCACAAAGTACATAAGCAGCAACCATGGTAACCATTTGTTCGTTAGCTATTTTTATTAAAACCAAAGTTCCTATAACAGGAATAAGAGATGTGCAATCTATAATGAATTGTTGTCTGTCGCTCATATAAACAATGTTTGTAATTGAAGTACAAATATAAACATTATTTACATAAAATCGTCCTATAGAACGGAAACACATAACGAAACTGAGAAGAATTATCATTACAATTATAAAAAAAGAAGAAAAAAAGATATTTTTAGCGGTCAACGTATCCGTATTTCAACCCTTTCGCTCTTTCATTGTTATAATAATAAACAGTAATTATATGAATTCCCAATTCTCGGACATACGAAAAGAATATAAAAAAGGCAAGCTCACCCGGAATACTATCTCAGAGAATCCCTTCGAGCAATTCGCCCGCTGGCTCAACGACGCCCTGCATTGCGGCGAGAACGAACCGACCGCCATGATTGTAGCCACCGTCTCACCGGACGGACGGCCCTCTACCCGCACCGTACTGCTGAAAGGCGTGGAAAATGGTAAACTCATCTTCTTCACCAACTACGAAAGCCGTAAGGGACGGCAACTCACAGCCAATCCCTACATCTCCCTCTCTTTCGTTTGGCATAAGCTGGAAAGACAAGTACATATCGAAGGAAAAGCGGAGAAATGCACTCCTCAAGAATCGGACGCTTACTTCTCCACCCGACCCTACAAAAGCCGGATCGGCGCAAGAATATCCCCCCAAAGTCACGTCATCAGCAGCCGGATGGAAATAATCCGCGCTTTTGTAAAGGAAGCTGCCAGGCTGACCGGACAGACCGTACCACGTCCCGACAACTGGGGCGGTTTTGCCGTCACCCCCACCCGCTTCGAATTCTGGCAGGGACGGGAAAGCAGGCTGCACGACCGTTTCGAATATACTCTCCACGAAGAAAAGTCCGCTTCCGGCCTATCGTGTCCAAACTCCGAAAAATGGGAGATAAACCGCCTTGCACCCTAAACCGGACTGTCAAAGTATTATATCCTATGAATAAAGTTTAAAATGAGAAACAAAGTCATAATACTGCTGTTAGAGGGGAAAACTTTAATAGAAAATAATTATGAATTACGGAATCAGTGTTCTCTTTCGCACCATCCCTCTGCTGATGGCCCTGTTTTGTTTTGGTTACGGAGCTTTTGTACTTGATATGGGAACGGACCCGGCAAAAAACGTTGCCGGTCCGGTAGTAATGTCATTAGGAATGATTTGCATTGCCTTGTTTGCAACAGCGGCTACCATTATCCGGCAGATTATTCACACATACAATACGGTTGTCCGGTACGCTCTGCCCGTGCTTGGCTATCTGGCTGCCCTACTGACTTTCATCTGCGGCTGGGAATATATCAGCGAAGCTGCCACCGCCAGTCATTTCGTAGCCGGACATGTAATCTGCGGCGTAGCTTTCATCACTGCCTGTGTGGCAACGACCGCCACTTCTTCCACCCGGTTCACCCTTATACCTGCCAATTCCCAAACGACGGAAAACAATGTGCTCCCACAAGCCTTTAACGGCACACAAGGTAAGCTTCTTATAGTTGTTGCGGCATTGCTGGCACTTGCCACTTGGATATGGACATTCCTTCTGCTTGCAAAAAGCGATGTGCACAACGCCTATTATGTAGCAGGGCATGTCATGGCAGGAATAGCCTGCATCTGTACAAGCCTCGTGGCACTGGTGGCAACTATCGTACGCCAAATACGTAACAGCTACTCGCATGCAGAACGTAAATGGTGGCCTGTAATGGTACTTGCCATGGGAACACTCAGCATCCTTTGGGGGCTACTGATACTGAAAAACCCGAACCCTGCCGAATCTTCCATAGGGTATATAATGATAGGCCTGGGATTGGTTTGCTACAGCATTTCAAGCAAAGTCATACTCCTGGCAGCAATATGGCGCAACACTTTCAAACTGGCAAACCGAATTCCCTTGATACCCGTATTTACCGCACTGCTCTGTCTGTTCCTGTCTGCTTTCCTTTTTGAAATGGCAAGCATACACGAAGTCTACTTTGTACCGGCACGTGTACTGGCAGGATTGGGCGGTATCTGCTTCACACTCTTCTCCATCGTAAGCATACTGGAAAGCGGAACCTCAAAAGGATAACCGCTTATCCGTCAATTTCTATGTCGGTAAAGATGTCCACATCCGCGGCATGATGCGCCACGTAGGCAGCCGGACCCGTATCGCCCGATTTCAGAATGTCATAAACAACTTCCGTCTTGTTCTTGCCCGTTATCAAGAATATAAGCTTTCTGGCACTGAACAGCAGACATCCCGTCATGGCAATACGCGGCTGCCCGTTATAAGGATTTATGCTCTTTTCATACGGATGAAAAGAAGAGAGCAGATACTCCTGACCGGGAAAAATGGAAGAAGTATGTCCGTCATCACCTGCTCCCAACAGCACTATGTCAAAGGTAGGGAAACCCCGGCGCAAAGGAACCGTACTGGAAACCAAATCCGAATAACGTTTCGCCTCTTGCGCTGGACTACGGCAATCACCATGAATGGGGTATACATATTCATCGGGCATGCCTACCTCTTGCAGCAGCAAACGCAGCATAGTACCGTAATTACTGTCCGAGTCGCTGACGGATACGCAACGTTCGTCCACCCAGAAAATCCGCATCCGCATCCAAGGAGTCTCTTCTCTGAACTCATGCGCCCAAATGTCAAACATAAGGGAAGGAGTCGTTCCTCCACTGAAAGCAAGGTAAAAAATCCGCTCCGGCTCCCGGTTCATCATATCGATTATATACCGGATAAGAGCACGTGCAGTCGAGGTTGCAGCAGGATATACATAACTTTTCATAATTCACAATACTCATCAGTATTCGTCAAATTCTTACACGGGTTAGTCCATTCGGCCCCATGTTCGCGCATCATAGCTTCACTTTCCAAAGGTCCCCACGTTCCCACGGGATAACCGTAAAGCGGTGCATCCGGATGTTCCTGCCAATACTTCAGCACAGGATTGAAAAAACGCCATGACGCATCTACGGCATCGCTACGGGTAAAGAGTGTCTGGTCTCCCTGTATACAGTCTTCAATCAGACGGGCATACGCGTCTCCGGCGGGCAGACCGCCCAAATCGGAATAACTGAAGTCCATCATCACCTGTTTCACATCAAACCCCGGTCCCGGAACTTTCATTCCGAACTTCAGCACAATACCCTCATTGGGCTGCAAACGCAGAATCAGTTTGTTGGCACGCGGGCAGTGGCCGCCTTCACAACGGAACATCTGATGAGGTGTCTCGCGGAAGTGTACCACGATTTCGGTCACCTTGGTCGGCATCTGTTTTCCGGTACGGATATAGAAAGGAACGCCGCTCCACCGCCAGTTGTCAATGCCTATTTTCATGGCAATATAAGTTTCGGTACGGGAATCGGAAGCTACGTTCTTCTCTTCACGATAACCGGGCTTGGTCGCAGACGCGGTATATTGCCCACGGACAATGTGCTCGTTCAGGTCTTCTTCTGTCAAGGGAGAGAGAGATTCATATACTTTTACCACCTCGTTGCGGAAATTATCGGCATTGAAAACTGCCGGCGGTTCCATCGCGGTAAGCGCTACCAACTGAATGAGGTGATTCTGTACCATATCACGCAATGCTCCGGTTCCTTCATAAAACCCTCCACGCTGTTCGATACCCAAATTCTCTACTGCGGTAATCTCTACATAGTCAATGTAATTACGGTTCCAAAGCGGCTCGAAGATGCCATTGGCAAAACGAAAAGCCAGAATGTTCTGCGCAGTCTCTTTACCCAGGAAATGGTCTATACGGTAAATCTGATGCTCCTCGAATACGGAAGCATAGATACGGTTCAGTTCACGGGCAGATTCCAAATCATAACCGAAAGGCTTCTCGACGATGATACGCGTATGAGGACGGTTCAGGCGGGCAGTCTTAAGATGAAGAGGAATCACACCATACAGCGACGGCGGTGTTGCCAGATAGTACAACATGCCATCCGGCTCCTGCTCACCCGTCAGTTCCCGGAGACGGGCATCCAGATTTCCATAATCGGCAGCCTCGGCCGGATTAAGCGAAAGATAGTACAGATGATTGCAAAAATCAGTCATACGTCCGCCGGCATGTTCTTCCGAAGCCACAAAACGTTCCATTTCCGTCCGTATATAAGTACGGTAGGTATCATCCCGGTATCCGGTACGTCCGATGCCTAAAACAGCAAAACCTTCCGGCAGGCGGTTATCCTTGTACAGATTATATAATGCCGGTATTAACTTGCGCTTTGTCAGGTCACCGGAAGCGCCGAAAATTATCATCACAAATTTACTCATAGCTTTATGTTTGTAGGGGAATTTCAGTAATCTTCACACTAAAGAAAGACTACACGTTATAGGTTCCCGACTTCGTTTCTCCGCCGTGTCCTGTCCAGTTTTCATGGAAGAACTGCCCACGCAGTCCGTCCACACGCTCAAAGGTGTGCGCTCCGAAATAATCGCGCTGTGCCTGAATCATATTCGCCGGTAAGTTGGCGGAGACGAGTGAATAAAAATAATTCAATGCCGATGAAAATGCAGGAACCGGAAGTTCCTCTTTCATAGCCTGTGCCACCAGATGTTTCCAGCCAGAGAGCAGTTGTTTCATCTCATTGCTGAAATAAGGAGTAAGAAGAAGATGCTGCGGTTTCTCATTCCCCTCGAAAGATGCTGCAATATCATTGAGGAAGATACTGCGGATTATGCAACCGCCACGCCACATACGGGCAATGGAAGCCAAATCGAGGTTCCATCCGAAAGAGTCCGAAGCACGTTGCAATACAGCAAAGCCTTGAGCATAAGACACCAGTTTGGATGCATAAAGCGCCGAATAAATATCTCCTACCATTTCGGATTTGTTGTATACCACCTCCGTGCGCCGGCAGGTAAAATGCCCGGCAGCCGACTTCCGCAGTTCTTTCTGAGCCGACAAGCTGCGTTCAAAAACAGCCGTAGCAATCAGCCCCAACGGCATACCAAGCTCCATAGCATTGATTACCGACCATTTGCCTGTACCTTTTTGTCCGGCTGTATCCAGTATTTTATCTATCAGATAACCGCCCGACTTATCTTTATGCTGCAAGATATTAGCAGTAATTTCAATAAGATAGCTACGCAATTTGCCCTCATTCCATTGCGAAAAGACCGAAGACATTTCTCCGTTATCCAGCTTCAGCAGGTTCTTCATCACCCAATAGGCTTCGGAAATAAGCTGCATATCGCCATATTCGATGCCATTATGAATCATCTTGACAAAATGTCCCGAACCGGCCGGTCCCACCCACTGGCAGCAAGGCGTGCCGTCGGATGCTTTGGCAGCAATACTCTGCAAAACAGGCTTCACTTCTTCCCAGGCGCTTACCGAACCGCCCGGCATGATAGAAGCTCCATTCAATGCACCCTCTTCACCGCCGGAAACACCTGCTCCCACAAAACGGAAGCCTCTCGCTTCGGCCAATGCCACACGGCGATTGGTATCTTCATAATTGGAATTGCCGCCGTCTATCAATATATCTCCCGGAGAGAGCAACGGGAAAAGCTGCTCCATCAGTTCGTCTACCGCACTACCGGCACGAACCATCATCATTATCTTGCGCGGAACGGCTACAGACTCCACAAAACGAGCTATATCCGTATATCCTTCAATACTTTTACCCTGTGCGCGTCCGTTTATAAAACGTTCTACCACACCTTCTTCAATCCCCGGAACCGTACGGTTATAAACCGAAACCCGCCAGCCCTTGTCCGCCATATTCAATGCAAGATTCTCGCCCATCACGGCCAGCCCTATCAGTCCAATGTCTGTTTTATTTAAATTCTCCATATACTTGTATAATTTATCTTTGTTATTAAAACAAAAAATAACGTCTGTTTGTTCGTATCAAATTTGAAATTAATTCATTTTTTCATAAAGGATTGACACAGAAAAACGATGTCATATCCGCTTTCCAGCAATCATCCGGACGCAACTCTCGGTATAAAGCAAAAATAATCTCAAAATCATTTACCGCATTGGCTTTGTTGTCTCACAATAAATTACGATTTTTGCAGGACGAAATATGCAACAATCAAAAAAAGTATAATACCAGAAACAATGAAAAAAGCTCTAATCTCCGGAATAACCGGACAGGACGGTTCGTTCCTCGCAGAATTCCTGTTGCAAAAAGGATATGAAGTACACGGCATATTGCGCCGCTCATCTTCGTTCAATACCGGACGCATCGAGCACTTGTATTTCGATGAGTGGGTGCGCGACATGAAGCAGAAGCGAACTATCAACCTGCATTATGGAGATATGACGGACAGCAGTTCGCTGATACGCATTATCCAGCAGGTGCAACCGGACGAGATATACAACCTTGCTGCACAGAGCCACGTAAAGGTCTCGTTCGATGTACCCGAATATACCGCCGAAACAGATGCTATAGGTACGCTGCGCATGCTCGAAGCTGTACGCATTCTCGGTCTGGAAAAGAAAACCAGGATATATCAGGCATCTACCTCGGAACTGTTCGGCAAGGTGCAGGAAGTGCCGCAGAAGGAGACTACCCCTTTCTACCCGCGCAGTCCCTACGGCGTAGCCAAGCAATACGGTTTCTGGATTACAAAGAACTACCGCGAAAGTTACGGAATGTTCGCCGTAAACGGCATTCTCTTCAACCACGAAAGCGAGCGCCGCGGCGAAACCTTCGTTACCCGCAAGATTACGCTGGCTGCCGCCCGCATTGCACAAGGATTCCAGGACAAACTGTATTTGGGCAATCTGGATGCACGCCGCGACTGGGGATATGCCAAAGACTATGTGGAATGTATGTGGCTTATCCTGCAACACGATACGCCGGAAGACTTCGTGATTGCTACCGGAGAGATGCACACCGTACGCGAGTTTGCCACACTTGCCTTTAAGGAAACCGGCATAGAACTGCGCTGGGAAGGCGAAGGCGTGAACGAGAAGGGCATCGACAGCCAAACCGGTAAGGTACTGGTAGAGGTGGATCCCAAATATTTCCGTCCTTCCGAAGTGGAACAGTTGCTGGGAGACCCTACCAAAGCCAAAACGTTACTGGGCTGGAATCCGCAGCAGACAAGCTTTGAGGAGTTGGTACACATCATGGCGGAACATGACATGAAGTTTGTACGGAAACTGCATTTGAGAAGCAAAGAAGACTGAAACAGATAATTTAATTTTTCAGACAGAAGAACAAAAGAACATATATATGAGAAAATAAAAGAGTATAAACCGAATATGTCCTTTTGTTCTTCTGTCTGAAACCAATTCGTTTTATAACAATGTTACACAAGAACGCAAAAATATACATCGCAGGGCATCGCGGACTGGTAGGCTCTGCTATCTGGAAAAACCTGCAAGAGAAAGGCTATACCAATCTCGTGGGCAGAACCCACAAAGAACTCGACCTGCTGGACGGTGTTGCCGTCCGCCGTTTCTTCGATGAGGAACAGCCGGAATACGTATTCCTTGCCGCTGCTTTCGTGGGCGGTATCATGGCAAACAGCATCTACCGTGCCGATTTCATTTACAAGAATCTCCAGATACAGCAGAATGTTATAGGCGAAAGTTTCCGCCACAATGTCAAGAAACTGCTCTTTCTGGGCAGCACCTGTATCTATCCGCGTGATGCCGAACAGCCGATGAAAGAAGACGTACTCCTCACCTCGCCCCTGGAGTACACCAACGAACCGTACGCCATTGCCAAAATTGCCGGATTGAAAATGTGCGAGAGTTTCAACCTGCAATACGGCACGAACTACATTGCCGTCATGCCCACCAACCTCTACGGTCCCAACGACAACTTCGACCTGGAACGCAGCCACGTACTTCCTGCCATGATTCGCAAGATACACCTGGCCCACTGCCTGCAACAAGGCGACTGGGATGCCGTACGCCGTGACATGAACCTGCGTCCGGTAGAAGGAATCAATGGCAGCAACAGCAACGGAGAGATACTGAACATACTTTCCAAATACGGCATCAGCGAAGAAGAAGTCCGGCTTTGGGGTACGGGAACTCCGTTGCGCGAATTCCTCTGGAGCGAGGAAATGGCGGATGCCAGCGTATTCGTCATGGAGCACGTAGACTTCAAAGACACCTGCCAACCCGGAGACAAGGACATCCGCAACTGCCACATCAACATCGGCACAGGTAAGGAAATTACTATCCGCCGGCTTGCCGAACTGATTGTCAACGTTGTGGGTTATCGCGGAAAGCTGACCTTCGACACTTCCAAACCCGATGGGACCATGCGCAAACTCACCGACCCGAGTAAGCTGCACGCATTGGGCTGGCATCATAAAATAGACATCGAAGAAGGTGTAGAGCGGATGTACCGCTGGTACCTGGATAACAATAAATAGGCTCAAAGGGGGAATTTGCATAAAATGCTTTTTCCCCCTAAAAGTTTGTATTCTCTACATAAACCCTTATATTTGCACAATTTTCAACTAAATGTGCAATATATAATGGAACAAAGTTTTATCGCCTATATAGAGAATAGTATAAAGGAAAACTGGGACCTGGATGCCCTGACCGATTATAAGGGAGCCACCCTGCAATACAAGGATGTAGCCCGCAAAATAGAAAAACTGCATATCATTTTTGAAGCGAGCGGCATCAGAAAAGGCGATAAAATCGCCGTCTGCGGACGTAACAGTTCGCATTGGGGAGTCACTTTCCTCGCTACCCTGACGTATGGTGCGGTCATCGTGCCCATTCTTCACGAATTCAAGGCGGACAATGTGCATAACATCGTCAACCACTCCGAGGCCAAGCTTCTTTTTGTCGGCGACCAGGTGTGGGAAAATCTCAACGAAAGCGCCATGCCGTTGCTCGAAGGTATCTTCATGATGACGGACTTCACCTTGCTGGTCTCGCGCAACGAACGGGTTACTTACGCCCGCGATCACCTCAACGAGATATTCGGCAAGAAATTTCCCAAGAACTTCCGTAAGGAACACATCGACTATCACAAAGACCAACCCGAAGAGCTGGCGGTCATTAACTATACTTCCGGTACTACCAGTTACTCGAAAGGCGTAATGCTCCCCTATCGCAGCCTGTGGTCCAACACCCGATTCGCTTTCGAAGTACTGCCGCTGAAAGCCGGCGACAAACTGGTATGCATGCTGCCGATGGCTCATATGTACGGATTGGCATTCGAATTCCTGTATGAGTTCTCCGTAGGTTGCCACATCTACTACCTCACCCGTATGCCAAGTCCGAAGATTATCTTCCAGGCATTCGCCGACATAAAGCCGAACCTCATCGTAGCCGTACCGCTCATTATCGAAAAGATTATCAAGAAGAGCGTATTGCCCAAGCTGGAAACGCCTACCATGAAACTGTTGCTGAAAGTGCCTATCATCAACGACAAGATAAAAGCCACCGTACGCGAGCAAATGGTACAGGCATTCGGCGGCAATTTTGCCACAGTCATTGTCGGCGGTGCGGCATTCAATCAGGAGGTGGAACAGTTCCTGCGCATGATAGACTTCCCCTATACCGTGGGTTACGGTATGACAGAATGCGGTCCTATCATCTGTTACGAAGACTGGACGCGCTTCAAACCCGGTTCCTGCGGAAAAGCCGCTCCGCGCATGGAAGTGAAGATTCTCTCTCCCGATCCGGAGAATATCCCCGGCGAGATTGTCTGCCGCGGTCCCAACGTCATGCTGGGCTACTACAAGAATGAAGAGGCTACCGCCGAAGTTGTGGACAAAGACGGTTGGCTGCACACCGGCGACCTTGCCCTGATGGATGCCGAAGGCAATGTCACCATCAAAGGACGCAGCAAGAATATGCTCCTCGGTCCAAACGGGCAGAACATTTACCCCGAAGAAATAGAAGACAAGCTGAACAACCTGCCGTACGTAGCTGAAAGCATCATCGTACAGCAGAACGAAAAGCTCGTGGGACTGGTATATCCCGACTTTGACGATGCCTTTGCCCACGGCCTCAACAACGACGATATAGAACGTGTCATGGAAGAGAATCGTGTGGCTCTGAATGCAGAACTGCCTGCTTACAGCCAGATTTCCAAAATGAAGATATATCCCGAAGAATTTGAAAAGACACCCAAAAAATCTATCAAACGCTTCCTGTATCAGGAAGCAAAAGGATGATAAAATAGTGATTAGCGGTTAGTGATTAGTAAGCTATGCAGCATATTGCGCTAATTATTTACCGCTATTTTTAATGTTAATCACTAACCGCTAATCACTAATCTCTAACCCTAACCCCTCTTTTCCCGATGAAAAACGAATTGTTATTATCTGCTGCGCTGCTTCCGTTATGTGGAATGGCAGGAGAAGTACACACAAGGCCGTCAAATGAAACGGCTCCTGTTACGGACAAGCGTCCGAACATTATTTTATTCTTGGTGGATGATATGGGTTGGCAGGACACATCCCTGCCTTTCTGGACACAACGCACCCGCTACAACGACACGTACCATACACCCAATATGGAACGTCTGGCAAAGCAGGGCAAGATGTTCACGCAAGCCTATGCCTGTAGCATCAGTTCGCCTACGCGTGTCAGCCTTTTTACGGGTATGAACGCTGCGCGTCACCGGGTGACAAGCTGGACATTACGCAAGAATACCACCCACGAACAGCCGGACTCCGTTATGATATACCCCGAATGGAATGTCAACGGTATCTGTCAGGAACCGGGTGTGGAACGCACCACGCAAGTCACCTCGCTGGCACAAGTGCTCAAGGACAACGGTTACCACACCATCCATTGCGGCAAAGCCCACTTCGGAGCTAATGACACGCCCGGAGCCGATCCGCTGAAAATGGGTTTTGACGTGAACATAGCCGGCCATGCGGCAGGCTCTCCCGCCAGCTACTACGGCATGCAGAACTTCGGAAACAAACCCGGCGGAAAAAGCCCGCTGGCTGCCGTACCCGGACTGGAAAAATATCATGGCAAAGACGTATTCCTCTCCGAAGCCCTTACCATAGAAGCCGAGAAAGCTTTGGACAACGCCCGGACAACGGACAAGCCTTTCTTCCTCTACATGGCCCATTATGCCATCCATACGCCTATCCAGCCCGACATGCGTTTCTACCAAAAATATCTGGACAAAGGACTTCCCCCGATAGAAGCAGCGTATGCCACCCTGATTGAAGGCATGGACAAAAGCCTCGGCGACCTGATGGACTATCTGGACAAAAACAACCTCACCGACAACACTGTACTGCTCTTCATGTCCGATAATGGCGGACTGGCTGCACACACCCGTGCAGGAGAGCTGCACAGGCAGAACTATCCGCTCAACAGCGGAAAAGGTTCCGCCTACGAAGGCGGAGTGCGCGAACCGATGATTGTACGCTGGCCCGGCGTAGTAGCGGCAGAAACCAAATGCGACCATTATCTGATGATAGAAGATTTCTTCCCCACTATTCTCGAAATAGCCGGTGTGGAGCACTACAATACGGTACAGAAACGCGACGGCATCAGCTTCCTGCCCCTGCTTACGGGCAAAGGTAAAATGCCCGCCCGTGACATCTACTGGCATTACCCGCACAGTTGGGGCCCTTCCGGTCCGGGTATAGGCGCCACCTGCTCCATCCGTTCCGGAGAATGGAAACTGGTGTACTACTTCGACAGCGGCAAGCACGAATTGTTCAATATCCCTGCCGACATCAGCGAAAAACATGACGTAGCCGCCGAGAACCCCAAACTTGTAAAGAAACTATCAAAAAAGTTGAGCAACTATCTGCGGTCGGTGGATGCGCAGCGTCCTGTATTACGTGCCACCAACCGGCTGGCGTCCTGGCCCGATGAAACATTATAAAGAATTATGAAACGTATATTTCCACTTATCTGTCTGTCCCTGCTATTGGCAGGGACAGGCCATGCCCGGACAGACCGGCAACAGTCTGCCCATAAAGAAAAAACCGGTATCAACCTTTCCCTTTGGAAGAATCTTTCCACACAGCGTACGGATACGGCCGGAAGCACATTCTTCAATCTCGGTATCTTCTCGGCGATGAACCGTTTGAACGGCTTGGGAGTAAATGTTTTGGGAGCTGTTACGGGCAGAGACATGAACGGAATTCAAATCTCCGGTATATCCAATATGGTGGGTGGAAGTATGCGGGGCGTACAGGTAGCGGGCATCACCAATATCAACGGCAATAACCTCAGCGGTCTGTCCGTTTCCGGTCTTGTGGGCATCACGGGTAATCACGCACGGGGAATGGTTTTCTCCGGCCTTGCCAATATCACGGGCGATAACAGCAACGGAATGATTGTAGGCGGCTTACTGAATATTACAGGCGAAAAGACTGCCGGCGTACAGCTTTCAGGACTCGCCAATATATCGGGCGGCAATTTTTCCGGTATCACCATATCCGGCCTGCTGAATGTGGTGGGCGATGATATGAAAGGGCTCCAGATTTCCGGTTTGGGCAATATCACAGGCGGTACGTCTGCCGGCGTGCAGCTCTCTCCCCTGAATGTAGCCGTCCGTGCCAAAGGCCTTCAGATAGGTTTGGTAAACTACTACAAGGAGAAGCTGGACGGTTTCCAACTGGGACTGGTCAATGCCAACCCGGACACCAAAGTACAGATGATGTTTTTCGGCGGCAACACCACGAAACTGAACCTTGCAGCCCGCTTCAAGAACAAACTGTTCTATACCATCCTCGGCGGCGGTACGCATTTCCTCGACTTCAGCGATAAGTTCTCCGGTGCGCTTTTCTACCGCGCCGGACTGGAATTGCCCGTCTGCAAGCAACTGTTCATCAGCGGCGATTTGGGATACCAGCACGTAGAAACCTTCAAGAATAAAGACTATGGCTTCCCTGCCCGCCTCTATTCTCTCCAAACCCGTATCAACCTCGAATACCGTCTGACGGCAAAATTAGGAGTATTCGTTACGGGCGGTTACGGTTGGGACAGATACTACAACAGAAATGCCAACTTCGACAAGGGAGCCATTGTAGAAGGCGGTGTGGTATTATTCAAATACTAATCCGTGCCTGAAAATCCAGGCAATGCAAGCACCGGAACATACAGCCATATCAGAAAATCTCCTTTTCTTTGATAAATCCCGTTCTATATGCCACCAGCAACTTCTTCAAATCCTGAATCTGCGTCACGAGCTGCTTGCCCTTATCGGTATCCTTCACCATCATACGCTGCGAGTTGAATTCTATGACGAAAGTTGTGGACTTGATATCCTGCCCCTCTTCAATCGCTTTCTGACGGCTCTGGAACGGGTCATGCTGCACCAACTGCATGCCGTGCGAGTGATATACCAGCGTATAGCCCGCAATACCCGTTTCGGGCTGATAGGCTTTGGAGAAACCGCCGTCAATCACCAATAACTTTCCATCAGCCTTTATGGGGCGCTCGCCTTTAATCGTCTTCACCGGCACATGTCCGTTGATGATATGCGAATGAGGTCCCGGCTCTACCCCGAACTCCGCCAGGATATTGTCGCAAATATCCGCACGGTTGCGAAGCGTGTAGTAATAACCTTTATTCTCTTTATGCAATGCCTTGTCGGCTATGAAGTAACGCTCGAAAGTAGCCATCTTATCCTTGTCGAAAGAGGGCGCATCCGGGCCGCACCACATATACCACATATAATCCAACGCAAAATTCTTCTCCTCCGAACCATCTTCGTCAAAGTAGGCGGTACGGATAAGCTGGTCGGTCTTTTGCAGCAGTTTATGTCCCCAGTACTCTTTCTTGCCGATACGTACATGTTTGAAACTTCCGTCCTCATTCAGGGGCACGGATGCGTGATAAAGCAGGTTGCTGTTGCACACCAGATACATGCCGCCGTACGTAAAGAGGCAACGCATATGCTTCTTCAGTTTCTCGCTGTTCATGAACGAAGCATGAATCTTTTCAACCAGCTCTCTTTCTTCATCCGTCAGGCGATACGGGTCGGCAGGGTCAATAGTCGGAAAATTGGCATCGCGCAGTTCGTATTCTTTGCCTTCGTACACAAATACGCCCCGTTCAAAGTCAATCTTGTGCAGCAGTTTCCGGTTGTCCATGTCAAACTCCGGACGCCGGTTTATAATCTCCGCTTCCAGTTTGAACTGGATTATCGTAATCGCCTTGTGCATCTGCGTAATCAGCCGCAATGTCTTTTCGTTGTAATTGGCATCGGCAAAGTTCATCTTCGGAGCAAAGATAGTGCAAGGATCATCCGCATAGGTATCCATTGCGAAGGTAGCCAGCGGCAGCAGGTTGATGCCGTAGCCGTCTTCCAGTGTCGCCAGGTTGGCATAGCGCATGGACATACGGATAACGTTCGCTATGCAGGCGTCATTGCCCGATGCGGCACCCATCCACAGTATGTCATGGTTGCCCCACTGAATGTCGAAATTATGGTAGTCGCAAAGCGTATCCATGATGATATGTGCACCCGGACCACGGTCGTAGATATCGCCCACGATGTGCAGCGAATCGATTGTAAGCCGTTGGATAAGCTTACACATGGCAATGATAAAGTCATCCGCACGCTTGGTCGAGATAATCGTACTGATAATGACGTTGATATACGCATGCTTGTTAGGCTCTACGCTGGACTCGTGCAGCAACTCCTGAATGATATAGGAGAACTCCGCCGGCAAGGCTTTACGCACTTTCGAGCGTGTGTATTTGGAAGATACGTTCTGGCAGACTTTCACCAGTTGGTTCAGGGTGATGAGATACCAGTCGTCCAGGTCCGTTTCCTGTTCCTTTATCAACTGCAACTTCTCTTCCGGATAATAAATCAGCGTACAGATTTCCTTCTTTTCGCTTTCGCGCAGCGTATGCCCGAAGATTTCATTCACCTTCCGCTTTACCGCACCCGAAGCATTCTTCAATACATGCTGAAAAGCCTCATACTCTCCATGAATATCCGTAAGGAAGTGTTCCGTACCTTTAGGCAGATTCAGAATAGCTTCCAGATTGATAATTTCCGTACTGGCATCGGCGATGGTAGGAAAACTGCGCGACAACAGTTGCAAATAGCGTAAGTCGTTGACTATACTTTCCGGAGTAATAGTTCCCATGATACGATTTATGATTTTAGATTTATGATATATATTCAATTATCAGCAATTAAGCTCTTTCTGTTATTTCTCAATTTTCAATTCTCAGCTCTCAATTCAACAGGAACATCAGCAGCACCTGCGCTATGATTACCCGCAGGAACATACACATCGGATACACCGTTGCATAAGCCACCGACGGATTATCGCCCGGAATGGTGTCGTTGGCATAATTCAGCGCCATCGGGTTGGCCATGCTTCCGCACAGCATACCTGCCATGGAGCCGAAGTCCACCTTCATCCATTTAAAGGCAACCACTCCCACTATCAGCACCGGAACAACGGTCAGCACGAACCCTGCGGCAATCCACAGCAGGCCTTCCGGACGGAACACCGTATCGAAGAAATGCGCTCCGGCATCCAGTCCCAGACAAGCCAGGTAGAGCGACAGTCCCAATGCACGGAGCATCAGGTTGGCGCTTCGTGTGGTATAGGTTATCATGTGCATTCTCGGTCCGAACGTACCAATCAGGATACCTACGATAATCGGTCCGCCGGCAAGTCCTAGCTTCACCGGAGCACTGATACCCGGCAAGGAAATGGGAATCGCACCCAAAGCCAGCCCCAGGATGATACCGATAAACACCGCTACCAGATTCGGTTCTTTCAGGCTCTTGATGGCATTTCCCAATACTTTTTCCACATTCTGGATGGCGGCAGCCTCACCTACCACTGTCAGACGGTCGCCCAACTGCAAAGTCAGTTCCGCGGTGGCAAGCAACTGCACGCCACTACGGTACACACGGCTGATGTTGATGCCGTAATGATTGCGCAGGTGCAGCGAACCCAGTTTCTTTCCGTTCAGTTCGGGACGCGTCACCACGATACGCTGCGAGATGAGCTGGCTGTCTATGGCATTCCAGTCTATATCCTCTTTGTTCCAGTCGGTATGTTCCTGTTCACCGAACAGTACGGTCAGTGCCGGAGCATACTTCTCCGAAGTCACCACCAGCAAGCGGTCTCCTTCCCTGATTATCTTCTCGGAAGTGGGGATGCTTACGTTGCCGTCCCGCCACAGACGGGAGATTACGAACTTCGGATAATTCAAGCCGCCTATCTCCTTGATGCTTTTATCGAAGATGGCCGGATTGTGTACTTGAAACGCCGCAATGTAAGTTTTGTTCGCATCGTCCTTCTCTTTCAACTCCAGATCTTCCTTACGCGCCAACGCCTTGCGTATTATCAGCACGGCAAAAATAACGCCCACTACCCCAAGCGGATATGCCACGGCACATCCCAAAGCCGGCGTACTGGCTTCCATCCCCATTTGCTTCAATGTCTGCTGTGCCGCACCCAGCGCCGGCGTATTGGTGGTAGCGCCGCAGAGGATGCCCACCATGTCCGGCAACGAAATATTCAGGGTATAACTGCCCAATACGGTCATCAGCGTACCGAGGAGCACTACTCCCAGCGCCAGCATATTCAACTGTACCCCGCCCTTGCGGAAAGAGCTGAAAAAGCCCGGCCCCACCTGCAGTCCCAGTGCATACACAAAAATTATCAGTCCGAAACTTTCCGCATAGTTCAGCATCTGCGGGTCGATGGACAGTCCGAAATGTCCGGCAAGAATACCGGCAAAGAAAACAAACGTCACGCCGAGGGAAATACCGCAAATATGTATTTTCCCCAACCCTAATCCGATAGCGGAAATCAGCGAGAGCACCACCACCGCCTGCAATGCGGAGTGTTCGACAAACAAACTATATAGCCATTCCAAAGTGTTACGGTTTTATCTACATTTAGAAGTGCAAAGATAGGAAGTTCCGCGAAGCCTAAAAAAAGAAATGCAGGAAATTCATGCAAAGCTCCTCATTTCCCGCCTTTCACTTGTGCAAAACATCTTTTATCACTACATTCACGGCATGAAACGCCTTATCATACCTATTATATGTATGCTCTTGTCGCTGGCGGGATGCCATGAACGTAAACCGCTCCCCAGCCTTGAGTTCGCGGACAGCCTGCTGACCGATGCCGGCGATAAATCCGGAGCTTTGCGCATCTTCCTGCAAATCGAAGAGCAGCTGCAAAGCCGGCAAGACCCTTACAATAAAGGGCTTCTCTACGAACGCATCGGCAGTATATACTACGGACAGATGAACTACGTCCGCGCCTACCACTACTTCAAGCAGGCCAGAGAAAATTTTCAAGTATCCGACAGTCTTCGTAAGGAAACGGAAGCCACGCTTGATATGGCAGCCTCATCCTACCGCCAGAAAGATTTGGAACGTGCCATCAGGCTGTATTCCGCCGCCCTCGACCTGGCCGACGAACAGGCAGACGAACGTCTTGCCGGAGCAGCCCTCAGCAACCTTGCCTCCCTCTATGTAAAATCGGGCAGAAAACAAATTCCCCAAGACCTGCTGCAACGCATCGAACAGTCGGCACGCAAGGCATCCCGCTACAGCGCACACACCATGGTGGACGTCCAGCTCCTCAAACACCATACGGACAGCGCGCGCCACTACCTGCAACTGGCAGAGGCGCAAGACAATGACGTGCTCGACCTGGCCGAACTGCAATACACAGCCTACCGGATAGAGGCCCTCTCCGGAAACTTCCGGAAAGCGACCGACCATATACACCGCTATATCTATCTCACGGACTCCCTCACCCGCTCCACCATGCAGGTTTCCGCCGGTATAACGGAGAAAGAGTATTTCCAGGAACAATCCGCCTTTGCCGAATACCGGATGAAGAACCGCATCTTCTGGGAAACCACCGTTACCTGTGGCATATTCATCCTCGCCGGAATAGCCGTTTATATCATCCGCCAGCGCCTGCGCATCCAGCGCGAGCGCAACGACCGCTACCTGCTGCTGGCAGAAGAGGCCCGTGCCGAATACCGGGCGCTCACCCGGCAACTGGAAGGACGGCAGAACACGGAAAAACGGTTGAAAAGCCTGGTTGCTTCCCGTTTCGACATCCTCGACAAACTCGGAAAAACCTATTACGAACGCGAGAATACATCATCGCAACAGGCAGCCATGTTTCAGGAAGTAAAACGGATAATCACCGACTTCTCGGAAAACAGTGAAATGCTCCGGGAACTCGAACAAATGGCAGATACCTGCCATGACAACGTCATGCAGAAACTCCGGCAGGACTTTCCGGCAATGAAAGAAAATGACATCCGCCTGCTCTGCTACATCTTCACCGGATTCTCCCCGCAGGTAATCAGCTTGTTCACGAAAGAGAGCGTGGCAAACATATATGCCCGAAAATCCCGGTTGAAGTCGCGCATCAAAGCAGCCGGAACGCCCCATACCGATCTGTTCTTATCCCTTTTCGGATAGATGTCAGAGCCGTGTTAGAAAAAGACAAAGCCTCATTTCATAATACACTGTAAAACAGTAGTATAAAAACGTACCTGTTAGATTTACGCATTCAAATCGTAACTCCCGGAAGAGCCGTATTCACTATCTTTGCAACCGGAACAACGATTAAAAATGTGTAAGAATATGAAGAATAAGATTATTTTTTTAGTATGTGCGGTCTTCCTGACGGTAGCATGCGAAAAGGAACAACACACAGGAAAAGAAAGCCGTGTAAGCGTAACCGTTTATGACGAAAACGGAAAAGTGATGCCCGGCGTTCCCGTAAAGATGTATGACGAAAAAGACTACAAGGCATTCGAGCAAGATAACCTCACGCCTCCCACTGCCGGCGCAACCGCCAATGCGCAGGGTATCGCCCTGTTCACGCTGCCCGGCGAAGTATGGTTCTCCGGACAATCGCAGCGCTTCCTGACATTTGTCGTACAGGAAGGCGGCGGTCCGGACAACTACCGTATATGGTCCGTCGGGAAAACGATAGATGCCGGAAAAAACATACAGCTTGAAATCCGCCTGACTTCCGCCCTCACCCCCGGAGAAGAGCAGCCGGAAGACAAAGGAACACTCATCGGGCTGTCCATTGCACAGCCGCCTCATAAAATTGCATATACTTTGGGAGAACCACTCGATTTGGACGGACTCCTGCTGACCGGCGTATATAGTAATGGCAAAGAATATCCCGTCACTGTAACTCCGGAACAAGTCAGCGGCTTTTCTTCCGATGCTCCGGCAGACCGGCTGGTACTGACCATCGGCATAGAAGACCGTCAGGCAACCTTCACCGTCAGCATTGCTCCCATCCGCGTACAGGAAGGTGTACTGACAGAAATATATAAAGGATACAGCGAAATCACGCTTCCCCCACACGTAACAGCCATTGCACCGGAAGCCTTTATGCAGAACAGGCAAATCACTAGAGTCGTGATGAACGAGGGACTGACCTCTATCGGCGAAATGGCCTTCTTCAACTCCGGCATACAGGAAATCGTATTCCCGTCCACCTTGCAGCAGCTTGCGCCGGATTTGTTCTACTACTGCGACCGGCTGAAACGGGTCGACCTCTCGCACACCCAAATTACCCGGATTCCCGAAAGCGCTTTCGCATGCTCCGGAGTAGAAGAAGTATTACTGCCGTCTGCACTCACAGCCATCGGAACACAGGCATTCATGATGACGGAACATCTGAAATCCGCAGTAATCCCCCAAAGCGTCACACATATCGGTATGGAAGCATTCCGGGGAAGCGGCATCACCACCGTACAACTTCCCAACAGCATCTCCACCATAGAAGCACGTGCCTTCTACCTATGCCCCAACCTGACGAAAGTATCCGCATACGGTCCTGCCTCAAGCAACCATCCGGATGCCGTAATCAAAGAGCACTGCCTTGTAGGCTGCCCCAACCTTGCCCGCTTTGAAATTCCTCAAAGCATAAGCATCCTGGGGCAAGGCCTGATAACCGGCAACCAAAAGGTACATACACTGACCATTCCCGCCCGCGTCACCCGCATCGACTTTTCCGCTTTCGACAATACCGGCATAAAAGAGGTCATTGTGGAAGCCCTCACACCGCCTGCCACTTCCGAAGGCGAATGGTACGGATTTCCGGAAACCATAACAAGCATTTCCGTACCCGCACAAGCCGTCGAAGCCTACAAAACGGCCGAAGGCTGGAAAAAATTCGCGGATAAAATCAAGGCACGCCCATCAGGTGTATTTCCATCTTCCGGGGATCATATTTAAAAACAGATTAATTCCTGAATATTGACAATATATCATTAATGCCGGATATGCAGAAATAAAGACAAATCACCTGCATTCAACCTATCGGACTATACATCACAAAAGCCGGATTATCCGGTCGGTTTTCGCACCTAACAATCTCTGTTTTAATTTCCTTAAATAAGAATTCAACCCTACTTTTGCATTACTGATATTTTTACATATTCAAGAATTGCAACGAAAGGATGTTATAGCTTTTCTCTTTTATATAAAGAATAGCATATACAATTTCACATCTCTTTCTATTTCTGTTTTTAACGGACCTTCGAAATTGGGGTTAGGAGAATTACATTATGAAAAAGAAATTTGAGTTGGCAAATTTGAGCAAGAACCTGCTGTACTGTGTTTGCTTTTCAATTTGCGCATTGAATCTTACAGCTTGCGACGACGATGACGAAAACGGCACACAAGGTAACGGTCCTGCACCAATCGGCATTCCCTCGTCGGTTATCGACGGTGTACGCGCCACTTCCATGTCGGGCGTTGACGTAACCTACAATGAAGACGGAACCATCAAAGAAGCGGAAGTAGATGGAAACACTCTTGTTTTCAATTATGCCTCTTCGCGTGCAATAAAGGTAGACCCTATCCGCTCTTTAATCAGCATCACTTCATCCGAACGTGAAAGCGAACGCTGGATTGCTTCCGATTTTGCTTTCAACACTTCAGGGTTTGTCACTGCCTATAAATTAAAATATACAGATACGGATCCGGACTTTAGAGAAGAAATGAATATAGCCTATACTTTCAATTACAATGCGGACGGACAGATGCAGAAAATCAGCATGAAAGTCGACGGTAAAGATGACGAAGGTTCTTACTCCGAATCAGGTGAAATCAACTACACCTACAACAACAAGGTATTGGAAAAAATAGAAGCAAAAAGCAAAAACATCACCTGTAGCCAAACCTATGAATATACCCAGGCAATAAAGAACACCTATAACGCCATGCCCCTGCTTCTTCTCCCGGAAGCGCTGGCTTCGGACGATTGCGTATTCAACGTCTTTGCCATAACTGGTTATCTGGGAAATGCCGGTGCAAACCTGCCCACCGCAATGACTATCAAAAACACCGACCTGGAGGATCCGAGCGAGAACTCAACCGAACGTTATAATCTGAGCTACACGCTCAATGAGAATAAAGCCATATCTTCATACACCCTCAGCGGATATGGAGAAACAATGACTTTTCCGTGCGATTGGACAAACTTCTGATATACTGAAACACCTCTTGTTTAACGCGTTATAAGAGGACGTGCAAAATGCACATGATATTTTTTTTCAGGCACGGATTACACGGATTTCACGGAAGAAGAATAAAGAAAATCCGTGTTTTCCGTGTAATTTGTATTTCCGTGAATTCCGTGTAATCCGTGCCCGAAAATATACGCTGCTTCCTTAGAATCTGTATGCAGCTCCTATATTGATAACCCCCTGGTCGAAATCGCTTACCAGCTGGTATCTGAACTCAAAATTCATCGCCCAGTTACGAGGCAGTGCAAATTCCGCTCCCGCTCCCAGATTTACACCGAACCGGCATTCATTATGATTGCCGTTATCGTCGATATGCACATGGCCTTCATCCATATCAATATCAAAGTCGTGCATGTCGAACATCCAGTTGGACAATGTCAAACCGAACAACGGATAAAGTTTAACGCTCTTGGCCACCGGAAACAGATAGTGAAAATTCACGTTCAAATCCAGCATGCTTACATTGTCATTCTCGAAGAAATAGTTGAAAGACGGCTCTATACGGATAGGATTGGTAATATTGTACTGATACTTGATACCCAACCCGATACTTTCGATTTCCGTTCCGTAACTCAGGCCAAAACCTATCGCCTGTTTTCCTTTCTGTGCATGGGCACTACCCAACAGCACAAAAAGCAATCCGAATAAAGTTAATACTTTTTTCATACGTTCATTTTTTATTAATTTATTTAAGTTAGAGTGTAATATTTGGCAAAATTAATGTTTTAATTCTATTTAGGAAATAATACGCATTATATATTTCATACGCCACAACCGCCCGGATTTTGATTATCTTTGCATGTTGAATATACACCTATTTTATAATATTATTTTATTTATTGCGAAAAAGAAATGAATTTACTTTTATTGAACACTCCCGCCGCCGGTGGGAAACTCGAACAGGCATTGGAAAAACTGATAGATTTTGGAATGGATGCCGGCAAGGACATATTAATCGCCATTTTAATCTATGTAATCGGACGTTTCATCATCAGGCAGATAAGCGCATTGGTGGCCAGAATACTCGAAAAGCGGAAGATTGAAACCAGCGTGCAGACCTTCCTGAAGAGCCTGATAAAGATTCTGCTGAATATGATTCTTGCCTTTGCCATCATCGGCAAGCTCGGTGTGGAAACCACCAGCTTTGCGGCGCTGCTTGCATCCGCAGGTGTGGCTGTGGGTATGGCGCTTTCCGGAAACCTGTCCAACTTTGCCGGCGGACTGATTATACTGATTTTCAAGCCGTTCAAGGTAGGCGACTACATAGACGGACCGGGAATAAGCGGCACGATAAAGGAAATACAGATTTTCCACACCATACTGTCCACCCTCGACAACCGTATGATTTATGTGCCCAACGGAAGCCTCAGCGGCAATGCCGTCACCAATTACAGCAAGCAGGACAAGCGCCGTGTCGAATGGGTGTTCGGCGTAGAGTACGGCGAGGATGTGAAGCGAGTAAGAGCCGTGCTGCAACGCATCATCAATGCAGACAGCCGCATATTGGACACCCCCGCTCCTCTCATCGTCTTAGGTTCACTGAGCGCAAGCAGCGTCGATATCACGGTACGCGTATGGGTAAAAAGCGCCGACTACTGGAGTGTACTGTACGATATCAACGAAATCGTCTACCAGACATTCAATGAAGAAGGTATCGGATTCCCGTTCCCGCAACTCACCGTACACCAGTCGAAAGAGTAAAAAAACAGAGGATGTTCCCCAAACACTGCGTTCTGCCGCAATCGGGAAACATCCTCTTTAAATATCCTCTTCAAATATCAGCGGCCCGGTTCAGGCCAGGCACCGGCTCATTCCTTTCCGCCGGCAACTATCTTCCATGCCCCGGCACTCAGCACCGCACCGATAAACGGGCCTACAATGAAAATCCACAACTGGCTCAAAGCCTCTCCACCCTGAAAGAGCGCAGGGCCTATACTGCGAGCCGGATTAACCGAAGTACCGGTATAACGGATGCAGGCCAAATGTACAAGTACCAAAGAGAGACCTATGGCAAGTCCGGCAAAATTACCGGCGCCCTTCTTGGCATCGGTAGTGCCCAGTACCACCAGTACAAACACAAATGTAAACACAATCTCGGCCAGCAGGGCGCCCGTTACGGAAACTCCTTCCTGGCAGGCATTGGCGCCTGTTCCGCTCACACCCGAATTGGAAGTCAGCACCCAAAGAACGGCAGAACCTAAAATAGCTCCTATTACCTGAAACAGCATATACATACCGGCATCCTTTCCGCTCATACGGCCGGAAAGCAGGCAACCGAGCGTTATCGCCGGATTAATGTGGCAGCCCGAAACACCACCGATAGTATAGGCCATAGCCACCACCGACAATCCGAAAGCAAGCGCCGTACCTATTACCGTGGCCGCCAGATTAGGGTCGGCCGATGTGCACGACAGACTGACTGCCGTGCCGCAGCCCATAAGAACGAGAACCATGGTTCCCAGCATTTCTGCAATGTACTTTTTCATAACATCAATTTATTAGATTAAACTTAAGGCATCCCGATACACCTTATATATAAGGCAGCGTAACCGGATACCAACGGTACAAATATAAAATTTAAGCAGCATTTATTCATGCTTTAACATAAAAAAAGAACTCAATTATTCATTATAGCGGAAAAATCATTCATAAATTCCTTTAATCATTTTTTAACAATACCGGCTTACGGCTTTATCAAATTACAGTTATAACTTTGCACATGATTAAGGAAAGGAAATCACTCCTTGCCCAATATTTACAGAACGAATTACAAAATGAAAAGTCAAACCAAGAAAATACTCAAACTGTCCGGTATCATTCAAAAAGGCGGTAGCGGTGGTCAACCCCATGGACTACCTGCGGCAACAGAAAATCAGCATCCACCGCCTGGCGCTGGAACATGCCGATATCTACGCCTATAAAAACAAAGACGGCATTGCCAACTGGGACATCACCGTTCCGGATACGGTACAGTCCGCCTCTTCACCTGCCGGAGACGCCATGAACATCAGCGAGCTCGACATCCGGCAAATTTCCATCCAGCACGCCACGGTAACCATGGACGACCGCGACACACGCATTTTCGCCAACCTATGGGACACAAACCTTACCCTGAAAGCCAATATGAAGAAAGGCCATTCCATGCTGGCAGTAGATTTCCGCAACAAGAACCTTCTCTTCTGGCAAGACGGGCTGCACACCCCCTCGCTGGAAACCGTACTGCACATGATTCCGGAGAGCATCCTGAAAAAGGCGGAAGTATCGGCAGGAGGAGAAGTAAGTTTCATCGGCACGCTGAAAGGCATGTACGGCAAGCAGAAGATGCCCCTTGCCACGCTGGACATCAGGATAAAAGACGCTTTCGCCAGATACGCCGGGCTGCCTTACGGCATAGACAAAGTAAACGCCGACTTTTCCGCCCGGATAGACCTCATGCGGAATACCCCCTCTTGCCTGAACCTGAAAATCTTCCAGTTCAAAGGCGCCGACACCGACATATTGGCCGATATGAAAGTGGACAACCTGCTCACCGACCCGGACATCACCTTTCATACCCGCTCCACCGTCGACCTGAATACGCTGGCGCAGATTTTCCCTCTTCAGGAAGGCATCGGCATGGATGGAAAGATGAATGCCGACCTGAAACTGCGTTGCCGCCTGTCCACCCTCAAGAAACAGGATTGGGGACGGGTAAAGGTTCAAGGCAAAATCAGGACGGACAAACTCGTGCTACGCCATACCCAAAAGAATTTCGAGTTCACAAGCAACGCTACGCTGGACTTTGCCGGCAACGAATGGCTCGGAGGGCGTGTTGAAATCAAGGATATGACGCTCCGCTCACCTGCCCTGAACTCAGCCACGGAAAGCTTTACGGCAGCAATCAGCACCTATCCTTCCCAAGACACGCTGCGCCCTGCCAAGACGGAATGCAAGATAGAGATGAACAAGTTGAGAGTATCCCTGGCGGATTCGCTCGACCTCTTTTGCGGAAAATCATCCGCCCGCCTCAAGCTGCAACCCGGAGAGCACAACCCTGCCAATCCGCAGATAGGGCTTACACTGGAAGTGGACACACTGTTCTGCCGCATGGGCGACACCCGCCTGGGAATGGACAAAGCAGGCATCGGAATAACAGCCGAAAAAGTACGCGATTCGCTGTGGACACCCAAAGGCATCATCGGTTTCCACCGCATGGCGTTCCGCACCCCGGAATGTGCGCTTCCCATACAGGTACAGAAAACTTCCGTCACGGTAAACGACCGCGTCATCACCCTGCGCAATGCCACCATGCGCATCGGCAAATCCGATATCACCGCTACCGGTTCAATTCACGACCTGTACGGCGCCATGCGGCATCACAAGCTTCTGCGCGCCAAACTGGACCTATCGTCCGAACAGTTGGACTGCAACCAGCTGATACGGTCGATATCGCTCCCGTCGGATACGCTGGCTGCGGAAAGCGATACGGTCTCCACCGAAGTAAAGCTGTTCGTCATCCCCAAGAACCTGGATTTTGAACTGCAGACCGATTTCAGGAAAGTCTTTTACGAGAAAGTCACATTCAACGATGTCCGCGGAGCTGTGGACATCCGCAACCAGTCCGTCTACCTGAAACAACTCAGCATGAAAGGCATGGGTTCCGACATGAACACCACTCTCGTCTATCAGGCAAAATCTCCGGAAGAGGGATTTGCCGGTTTCGACTTCCGGCTACACAACATCAACATCGGGAAGCTGGTAGACTTCGCCCCTTCTCTGGACACGATTGTCCCCATGCTGCGCTCATTCGAAGGAACGGTCGATTTCAATGTGGCTGCCGCCGCTTCCCTGGACTCCGCCCTGAACATCAAAATCCCCACCATGCGGTCGGCCATTCATGTCAAGGGAGACAGTCTTGTCCTGATGGACGGTGAGACTTTCGCCGAAATCTCCAAAAAATTCTTCTTCAAAAACAAGAAAAGAAACATGATAGACAGTATTTCCGTAAACATCGGCATCAAAGACGGAAATGTAACCGTCTATCCGTTCGAAATATCAATGGACCGTTACAGAGCGGCGGTAGGCGGCACACAAGGGCTGGATATGAAGTTCGACTATCACATCTCCATCCTGAAATCCCCCATTCCGTTCAAACTGGGCCTGAATATATCCGGAACTCTGGACGATATGAAGTTCAAGCTCGGCAAGGCTCGCTACAAAGATGCGGTCACACCGGCAGAGGTACATAAAGTCGATAGCGCGATAGTCAATATGGGGCAGCAGATTGCCGAGGATTTCAAAAAGATTATGAAAAGGTAAATTTTCAGCGAATCGCCAAAGACAAAGAGGGGATGCAGAAAGACGCTTGATGATTTTTTTAGGCACGGAATACACGGAAAACGCGGATTTTCTTTATTTTATTCCGTGAAATCCGTGTATTCCGTGCCTAAAAAGAAACATTCAGTGCTACCTGTAAAGCACAGGAAATTAACTCTAGGGAATGGCTGAATGATATCATAGCCAAACTTCCATATTATCTGGAAAAGGACTCCGGAAAAGTGTTCGTGAACTTCTTCCTGATGTTTGGAAGTTGGAGAAGTCTAATACGAATACAAGTGGAGTTTAAATATTTATCTAAAAAAAATTTATATTTAAATCTTTGAGTGATAACATGAGTTGGTTGAGTCTTTTTATAATGTCATCCTCTTTTGCCACATATTGAATTTTCTTTAAAACACTATTTTGCTGAGATTTGAATGAGAATACCATACAAATACCTCTCGCATTACCACCATATAATCTCCACATATTCAAATCATCCTTCTTCCCGGAAGAATTTGTTTTATCCTTATTTTCAATAAGTTGCCTAAAATACATTGTTGTTTAGGCAAACAAACCACGCTATCTAAAACGGCCAAAGGCGATTTAAGAAAATATTATACAAACATATTCTGCATTAAATCAATTGCCATTTCCAAAACGTTTTTCCAACTCATATCCAATCTGGATTAATTCAATGTCATCTCGAGCTGTAGTTTGCACAACCATTCCATACCCTTTTTCTGTCCATGTTAATACAATTTCAATTCGACCTGTACCATAATGTAATTTTTTTACAAATGTTTTTGAATCAGGAGTATATGCCAATGATGTAACTACACTCTCAATATATGGAAGAATAAATAAACTTTCCTTAGCAAACTTTTTCAACACATCATTGCCGTGATGATCAGACGATAATTTGCATTGTTTCTTAGTTTTCTCTAATCCGCAATCGCAAAAATTACAAGGTTTTGTTTTTGCTCGCCATTGTTTATATTCTAAAGTTTTATAGTCTTCAGGATTCGAAAATGATAAAACTTTGCGTTCTTTTTCTTTGCCTGAATCATCAACGTCATATATCACATATTCTTTGCTTTGTTCCCAAAAATCACAAGAGCAAAGATTCTGACCAATAGAATTATATAAATGCACAGCAGACAAACCATAAGCAGGTTTCCTTTCCTCCTGATTAAGATCATTAGTAACAGAAACAGAAAAGGTATTCTCTATATATGTTTTCTCTTCCTCAGAACCAGGTTCAAAATATGGTGGATGCAACATTGATAATAACAACATTTCCTTAATTCCACGTAAATTTTCATTGCAAAAATCTGCAATCGAATAGTCTTGGCTCAGAAGAATTTCAGCCATTCCTCTATCATGACAACGTACGACATTAAAACCCTGTTTCTTCGTTTCGGATAGCAGCGAAGCAAATTTGTACGCTCTTTCTTTTGCACATTCCTTTGATTTACATAGAGGAAAACAAGAGAGTTCGTTAAAATAAGCGTCCATAACTCAAACTAAAGTAACTAATTGTTTTGTCCATTCATCCAAGAAGTCATCAGGATAATCACTTAGCTCTCCAAAACGATCACACTTAATTATCTCTACAGACGAATTTGTATTTATATCATCATGAGAGAAAAAAATAATCTCAGCATCATTAGGAGACAAATCATTTAATTTTTGTTTCATTGCAATACGGAGCCCATTTACGACATGATCACTATGGGTTTCAATCAAAAGTTGGATATTATTTTTAATAGATACTTCTATAAGGAATTTGGCCAATCTTGATTGAGCTCCTGGATGCAAATGAGCTTCTGGATTTTCAACAATCAGTATACTTCCTTTTTTTGCAAGCAGAGCTGCAACAATAACAGGTAAAACATAGCTATAACCAAACCCAACATTGATTGGGCGAAATTTATGACCATTATTTACCGAGTCAAGAAAAAGCTCAACACTATCATTATCTTTAGGTTTAGCCTCTAGAGTAGCGCCTGTTAATATTTCCGATAAAACTTCACACACTTTTGCTTGGAATAAAGCACCTTGATTTGAAAGTACATTAATAACGTACTCGCCTTTCACCCCTAACCAATTATTATCCAATGAATCTATTCTAGCAGAAATATTCTTAGGTCCTAAACGTTCGGCTGAGACATACTGCAACAATTTGAAGTTTTGTAACATCATGATATCAGATGTCGTACTAACAGATTTATTTTCACTAACGATATCTTTATCTGAAGTTGTTTTTACATCAAAACGATTTTCCCCATTAACTAATAGCTCGCATAGTTTTGCCATTTGAGTTTTTTGAGGGAGCTTTTCAAAACCTAACTCTATCCGATTATCGTCATCTTGAAATGCCCAATAAAATTTTTTAGATTCCGTATTGACATTCACCACTTCGTCAAAAGTTCCCAATGCTACCCAATCACCCATTAAACGTAACTCTGCAATGTCATTACATTCCTTCATTGTTTGAGCTAACAACAAAAAAGACTGAGCTATAGTAGATTTGCCTCGACCATTTTTCCCATACAATAAATTAATTTGAGAAAGGGGAATTGATTGCCTTTCATGGAAACACTTAAAACCCTCAATAGTTATATTTTTAATCATATTATTCCTTAATTAAGCCATGTCCAAACAGTCTTAGACAACCACCCTTGACAATTTCTATCAGTAATATCTACGATAAACAATAAATCATTTTCATCAATTTGTGGACGCAAAGAGTTATATATATTTTGAGCAACAACAAAGTCATTGACTTTCACCATCCACATAGATTCTAATGGGTGCTGCCAATCGCCAAGACCTTTTATAGCCTCGTAAAGCTCTGAATAATCTTGTCCCGGTTCCTTTAAATCGTATGTTATCAAAAATATTTTAGACATAGATCCTATACTATATTTTGCTTTTTATCAAATAATTATACATACAAATTGAATGAATGTACAAAGGTACTATTTTTTTTATTATTTTCTTTGTATTTACGTTTTTTATTATATGTGTTATAAAGTAAAATCAAAAAAACTTTGAGCCTATATCCTATAGGAATCCATAAAAGAAAAGACTCCAAAAATCATTGATTTTCAGAGCCTTCTTTCAATTTACTTTTCTGATTCGTACACCCTCAGGGATTCGAACCCTGGACCCACTGATTAAGAGTCAGTTGCTCTACCAACTGAGCTAAGAGTGCATAAACAAATTTTACTGTAGTGGATACGAGAATCGAACTCGTATTGCATGCGTGAGAGGCATGTGTCCTAACCGTTAGACGAATCCACCAACAAGTTTTTTTTAGCAAAAGCATCGGTTCTTTCAGACCGATGCTTTCAGTTCCTTGCGGAAGCTGGGGGATTCGAACCCCCGGTACGGTTACCCGTACGTCAGTTTAGCAAACTGGTGGTTTCAGCCACTCACCCAAACTTCCTTAGTAACCAACATTTGTTCTCAAATGCGGTGCAAATGTATGGCAAACTTTTGGACTATGCAAATCTTTCCCGCATATTTTTTTCAGTATTTTTGCAGGAAAAGAGATAACACGCTAACACTCAAAACACAATACGCTGTTTAATTTTTCTTCAAAAAGTATTTTCTCAGACACCTTTTAGAGTATCCCCGTTCAGTTTCCCTATCTTTACCGGTACACACCCCGTTTACTTCCCATAAAGAAAACCGGACTTTCCTCCCCAAGCATTATCTTATAAAACTCTTGCTTGCCCATTTCATGCTGTACCAACGGCGCACAAAAATAGCCCCGCGGATATTTTCGTCCAGCAAAAACGCTACCCACATGCCGCAAATGCCCCAACCCAACGGAATGCCGAACAGATAGCCAAGTCCTACGGCTACACTCCACATCACCACCAGCCCTACATAGAACGGGTAATTCACATCGCCTGCCGCACGCAGCGCATTCGTCGCGAAGATATTGACAGGACGCCCTATCTCCAGCACAATATCAATAACCAGAATGGTAACCCCCATCTTTATAATCTCGGCATTGGACGTCAGCCAGCCGAAAATAACATGCCCGAAAAGAGCAAGAATACAAGACAGAATCACGGTTATCATCACCGACTTCTTCATTACATATTTCCCCATCAGGAAAGCCGCCCGCGGTTTCTTCTCCCCTATCAGATGCCCGATGCATATCGCCCCGCCCTGTGCCATGGAAATGCTGAACAGATAAGCAAACATGATGATATTGACACAATAAGTACGCGTGGCAAGCGCTTCCACTCCCAGCATGTTAATGAAATAAGTAATCACCACCTGCGACGAACTGTAAGAAAGCTGCTCGCCGGCAGAAGGCAGCCCCACCTTCATCAGGTTCTTCAACTCCACCCAAGGGAACGGACGGAAGTAAGCCAGCGGGAAACGGTGGATATGCTTGCGAAACAAGATTACAAACAGGATCACCATGGACACCCCTCTGCTGAAAGCCGTAGAGATGGCCGCCCCCTCCACTCCCAATTCCGGAAAGCCGAAACGTCCGAAAATCAAGGAATAGTTGCCTATTATATTCAGCACATTCACCACCACCGTCACCAGCATCGGATACACCGCCTTGTTGGCGCTGCGCAACGAAGCGGAAAGAGTTAGCGACAATGCCTGAAAAAAGGCGAACGCCCCTACAATACGCATATAATCCATACCGTCCTGCATCAGTTCGGGCCCCAGCCCCATCAGCCGCAGGATAGGCTCCGCACACCCGAACAGCAGCATGCTGATGCCTACACCCACCGCGAAGTTCACCAGAAGAGATACTCCCACCACCTGCACCACCTGTTTATGCAGCCGTGCGCCGATATACTGCGAACACAGCACGGAAGTACCGAGATTAATCACCTCAAACACCAGAAAAGTCAGCATGATAATCTGATTGACCACCCCTACGGCAGCCACACTGTTGTCCGAATGGCGGCTCAGCATAACGGTATCCACCGCGCCAAGCATCATAATTAATAATGTCTCTATGAAAATGGGGGCCGCCAGCCTGGCAAGCCGTTTCTTCAGATTCTCCTGCTGTATCATTGTTGTAGAAGCGCTATGATAAAAATCGCGCAAAGATACGGAAAGGAAAGGGAGAACAACTTGACACATATCAAATATTTTTTGCTACCTTTGCCACGCTAAATGACACCCAAACCTGCATAACCGTTATGGACACATTACTCAAAGAAACAGTGAACGCCACCGTCAACTCCCGCTATCCCGGCATGGCGCCCGAAGGCAGACGGCAATTGGAAGAAATCCTGGTCCGCAGAGAAGTGGAAAAAGGCGAACTTCTACTGAAAGAGGGACAGGTAAGCCATAATATCGTACTCGTTGGCAAAGGTATGTTGCGCCAGTTCTATTACAAAAACGGAAAAGACGTCACCGAACATTTCTCTTATGAAGGATGCATCGTCATCTGCATTGAAAGCACGCTGAAGAAAGAGCCCACCCACCTCATGATTGAAGCGCTCGAAGACAGCGTGGTCTACCTGCTTCCCTATGACAAGCTGATGCTTCTTACCGAAATATCGTGGGAAATCAATATGTTCTATCGCAAGATACTCGAATATTCCCTTATTGTTTCACAAATCAAAGCCGATTCCTGGCGGTTCGAGACAGCACGCGAACGCTACAGCCAGCTGATGGAGCAGCAGCCGGAAGTCATCAAGCGCGCCCCTCTGTCGCACATCGCCTCCTATCTGCTGATGACTCCCGAAACCTTAAGCCGGGTACGTTCGGGCATACTCTGATTTTTACGGGAATGCCCGGACCGGTCATAATCTGAATCCATATAGAAATTTACCCTTTCTATATACGGAGTCCTTTTAAATTTTCTTCAAGAAGAACTTCCCAAAGAAGCTGAACAAAATTTAAGCAGGCTCTTAAACCTGTCTTATCTCAAATCTTTTTTTGAGATAGCTTGTTATCAAGCTCATTATCCAACTTAAAATTCAGATTATGACTACCATATACACTTTTGCGCAAAGCGCAATCGAAGAAGCCAGAAGCGCCGGCCGCTACGGCACAGCCAACCTGTACTCCGGCGCCATCAACAGTTTCCGGAATTTTACCGGCGACATCCCCCTTACCTTCAAGGAAGTGACGGCGGGAATGATAAAACGATACGAAGAAAGCCTGTTGCAGAAAGGCCGGCGCCACAATACCATCTCCGCCTATATGCGCATGCTGCGTTCCATATTCAACCAGGCATACCAGCAAGGCATTCCCGATACGATACCTGCCGACGAGCTGTTCCGCTTCGTATTCACCGGCTACGAGCCTACCGCCAAACGTGCCATCTCCCCCGCCCTTATACGGCGTCTCTCGCAACTGAATCTGGAACACTCTCCCCACCTGCGCTTCAGCCGCGATTTATTCCTGCTCAGCTTCTACCTGAGGGGCATTCCGTTTGTCGACCTGGTTCATCTCCGCAAAACGGACATGAAGCACAACACCATTTACTACTACCGCCGCAAGACCCGCCAGCAGCTATCGGTCTACCTCGAACCGTACGCCGCCGAGATTCTGCGACGCTACACCGACAAGCACTCCCCCTCTCCTTACCTTCTGCCCATACTCTCAGCGGTCGGTCCGGAAGGCTACCGGCAGTACAAAAGCGCCCTGCGTCTTTACAACCAGCACCTGCACCGGCTATCCAAGATGCTGCGCCTGAGTGTGCCGCTCACCTCCTACGTGGCACGCCACAGTTGGGCCACCACCGCCAAAGAAGAAGGAGTAGCCATCGCCATGATAAGCGAAGGACTGGGACACAGTTCCGAAAAGGTAACACACGTATACCTCTCTTCTTTTAACAATAATGCAATGAGCAAAGCCAACCGGAAGGTTATTTCCACCATCCATGCCAAAAAGAAAAAGAGAAAAAAAGGGGAATAGAATAAAAAATAGCATGTAAATTAATATTACTTGCTATATAAAATTGTTTCATAGATAGTTCATTCTCTTACTTACAAGGTAAGAGAATGAATAAAATACTGTAAAAAAGCTTTTTATAATAACATAAAAGCACTTTTCCTATTGTATCCCTTATGCTTCTATAAAGGCATGGAAGCGAAATGACATTTTTGAAACTTTGTTAAACAAAAGCGATGTATACAATGAAATATGTAAATATTTAATACTTTAAAAATATGTTTTATACCTTTTTATGAGTAGTTATGATGGGAATTTGAGATTTAAAAATAAATATTTTTTTGTTTGTAATGATAATATTTTTCATACCTTTGCAAACGGAATAATGGTTCTCTTACCTTGTAAGTAAGGGAATGGGTCATCTCTTACCTTGTAAGTAAGAGAACCCATAATTAATCATAACAAATAAGACAGGGAAATCAATTATTTTATTTACAAAAATTCAATGATTGACAGGACATTACGAAGACCATGAAACAAATTTTGCGTTTCAACAAAATTATCAAGAGCATCATCATTGCCGGTGATTTATGCATTCTCAATGCACTCTTTATAACCTTGTACTATGTATTGGACACAGATACCCAGCGTATCCTTCTCTCCGATTCACTGCCGCAATTGTTGGTATTGTTGAATTTGGTCTATCTCTTATGTAACTATTCCAAAGGAGTCGTGCTTCACCGTCGCATCGTACGTGCAGACCACATCGTAATGCGTGCCGTACGCAATACATTCTGCCATGCGGTAGTATTCATCAGCCTTATCACGCTGGTGCATTTCGGCAGCTTGTCCACACGCTTCCTCGTTATATTCTATACGGCATTCCTTGCACTGCTTGTATCATACAGACTCATATTCAGACATTTCGTCAAAATATACCGCCGCAAGGGAGGCAACCGTCGTACTGTCGCACTCGTGGGCGACGGCTCCAATATGGTCGAACTCTACGAAGAGATGACCGCCGACCCTACTTCCGGCTTCAAGGTAGTGGGCTATTTTGCCGAGCATCCTTCCGACAATTATCCGAAGGAATGCCACTATCTGGGCACTCCCCAAGAAGTAATCCCTTATCTTAAGAAAAGTAAGGCCGAGCATCTGTACTGCGGTCTTACTTCCTCGCATAGCAAAGAGATTCTGCCCATCATCAGCTACTGCGAAAACAACCTGATTCATTTTTACAGCGTACCCAACGTACGCAACTACCTGAAACGGCGCATGCACCTTGAACTGATAGGAAGCGTACCCGTACTGGACATTCGTCAGGAACCGTTGGCGCAACCCGAAAACCGGTTGGCAAAACGCCTGTTCGACATCGTGTTCTCATTACTGTTCCTATGCACAATCTTTCCTATCATCTTCATCATAATAGGACTGGCTATCAAGATAACCTCGCCCGGACCTATCTTCTTCAAGCAGAAGCGCAGCGGCGAGGAGAACAAGGAGTTCTGGTGCTATAAGTTCCGTTCTATGCGTGTCAACAAGGACAGCGATAAGGTGCAGGCTACTTTAAACGACCCGCGCAAAACCCGTCTGGGCAATTTCATGCGCAAAACAAGCATCGACGAACTGCCGCAGTTCATCAACGTTCTGTTGGGCGACATGTCCGTAGTAGGTCCCCGCCCGCACATGCTGAAACATACCGAAGAATACTCCAAGCTGATTGATAAGTATATGGTACGCCACCTTGTCAAACCCGGCATCACCGGTTGGGCGCAAGTCACCGGCTTCCGCGGAGAGACCAAGAAACTCTGGCAGATGGAAGGACGCGTGGAGCGCGACATCTGGTATCTGGAGCACTGGACATTCATGCTCGACCTGTACATTATCTACAAAACCGTGAAGAATGCGGTAAAAGGAGAAAAAGAAGCCTACTAAAACAAGTTGAAAGCTGAGAGTTGAAAGTTTAAATCAAAAACACATGAAAAAAAGAAGTCTGATATTTTTATTATTACCTCTGCTGCTGGTTGGATGCCAAAGCTATAAGAAAGTACCTTATCTGCAAGACGATTTGCAACAGATTGCCATGGCAGATACAAGCGCCCGAGACATGACCTTGTACGATGCTCGTATCATGCCGAAAGACCTGCTGACAATCGTGGTAAGCTGCCCGGAAGAGCCAGCGCTGGCAGAACCGTTTAACCTTACCATAGCAACCCCTGTCAGCAATACAGGCAGCCAATCGCTTACTTCCCAACCGGCATTACAGCAGTACCTCGTAGACAATAACGGAAATGTAGAATTTCCCGTATTGGGCACTATTCACTTAGGGGGACTTACCAAGGGAGAAGCCGAGCAATATATCAAGGACAAGCTCAAATCTCAGTTCCGTGAAACACCCATTGTCACTGTGCGCATGATCAACTATAAAATATCCGTCATTGGCGAAGTCGGTCGTCCGGGAACTTTCACCATTTCCAACGAAAAGGTCAATATCTTCGAAGCCCTTGCCATGGCAGGCGATATGACTATCTACGGCATTCGCGACAATGTCAAACTGATTCGCGAGGACAATACCGGCAAGCGGGAAATTGTCACACTCAACCTGAACGACCAGGACATTCTGCAATCGCCGTATTACTACCTGCAACAGAATGACATCTTATATGTCACTCCCAATAAGACCAAGGCAAAGACATCCAATATCAGCAGTAGTACCACCATCTGGTTCTCGGTTATCGGCTCATTAGTATCGCTGGCGAGTCTTATTATCGCAATTACAAAATAAGAGAAATTGAACCTCAACAAACAAAAATAAAAAATTACAGACGTGAAAGAAGAAATATACGACGACTTGTTCGAAGAAAAAGAAGAAAAGACCAACTGGCAGGCTATGCTTTTCAAATACATCATCCGGTGGCCCTGGTTCATCGCCTCAGTCATTTTCTGTCTGGTATGCGCCTGGCTCTATTTGAAGACCATTACTCCCGTGTACAACATAAGTGCGTCCATGATTATCAAGGATAATAAGAAAGGAGGCAATACCGGCAATGACCTCAGCGCTTTTGAGGACCTCGGCATCATATCTTCTTCTCAGAATATCGATAATGAAATCGAAATTCTCCGTAGCAAATCGCTTATCAAGGATGTGGTCAGTGAATTGGGACTGTACATCAGCTATTCCGGCGAAGGCAGATTCCAGAAGCCCGATTTGTACGGTTCTTCTCCGGTACTCGTACATTTTCTGCCCGAAGATGCCGAACGGCTTAAAGCCCCCATCCTACTGACCGTCAACTATCAGTCCGACAAGCGGATAGATGTAACGGCAACCATCAATGGAAATACCGTCAACAAGCATTTCACGGAACTGCCCGCCGTTCTATCCGGAGAGGCAGGTACACTCACGTTTACCTCCAATCCCACCGCTCCCATTACCGGTAGCGGCAGTGTAGACGTAAGTATTGTCAATCCACTGTCCATAGCCAAAGGATATCGAAGCGCTTTATCCATCGAACCGACCAGCAAGACCACTTCCGTTGTTACCGTATCGATAAAGAATACGAACAAAAAACGTGGTGAGAACTTCATAAACAAACTTGTTGAAATCTATAATAAAAACGCCAACAACGACAAAAACGAAGTGGCACAGAACACCGCCCGCTTCATCGATGAACGCATCTCTGTCATCAATCAGGAATTAGGCACTACGGAACAGGAACTAGAAAGTTTCAAGCGCGAAGCAGGACTTACCGACCTTAGCAGCGATGCCCAGCTTGCCGTCAGCGAACAGTCTGCCTACGAAAAGCTTTGCGTAGAGAACGGCACCCAGCTCAATCTGGTCCAATACCTCTCCGAGTATATTCAAAAACCGGAGAACGCAGCCACCACTCTTCCTGCCAATGTAGGACTGAACGATGAAACACTATCGGGGCTCATCACTCAATACAATGCGTTGATTCTGGAACGTAACCGTCTGTTGCGTACCTCTTCGGAAACCAACCCGGTTGTCCGCCGTCTCGAAAGCAACATACAGGACATGCGTGCCGGCATCCTCACAACCATCGCCAGTGTACGCAAAGGACTGCTTATCACCAAAGCCGACCTCGACCGCCAGGCAGGCAAGTACGCCGGACGCATCAGCAATGCTCCTGCCCAGGAACGCCGCTTCGTCAGCATCCAGCGCCAGCAGGAAATCAAGGCAGGACTTTATCTCATGCTGCTGCAGAAACGCGAGGAAAATAATATTGCACTTGCCGCCACCGCCAATAACGCCAAAATCATCGACGATGCGCTGGCAGATGATTTCCCCGTATCTCCCCAAAGCAAAAAAATTTACATGATGGCATTTGTGCTCGGTCTCGGTATTCCGGTTGCCATCATCTACATACTGAACCTGCTGAGCTACCGCATCGAAGGACGCGCCGACGTTGAAAGACTCACCAATGTCTCCATTATCGGCGATGTTCCCTTGAACGATTCGGAAGACAAGCACGCCATTGCCGTCCGCGAAAACGACAACGACATCATGGCGGAAACTTTCCGCAGCCTGCGCACCAACCTGCTTTTCATGTTGGGCGACCCGGACAGAAAAGTCATTCTCGTCACCTCTACCATGAGCGGTGAAGGAAAAACATTCATAGCATCCAATTTAGCTGTCAGCCTGGCATTATTAGGCAAGAAGGTCATCATCGTGGGGCTCGACATCCGCAAGCCGGGATTGAACAAGGTCTTCCGCATACACCACAAGGAAAAGGGAATCACCGGTTTCCTCTCCGCTCCCCAAAGTACCGATTTGCGTTCCATGATACTGCCTTCCGAGGTATCGGACAATCTTCATGTACTACCCGGTGGAGCCATCCCGCCCAATCCCACGGAACTGTTGGCACGCAAATCCCTGGACGATGCCATCGAACTGTTGAAAAAAGACTACGACTATGTCGTGCTCGACACTGCCCCTATCGGCATGGTCACCGACACGCAGCTCATAGCACGCGTTGCCGACATCAGCGTTTACGTATGCCGTGCCGACTATACGCATAAGAACGACTACCAGCTCATCAACGAGCTGTACGCCAACAAGCGTTTGCCCGGTCTGTGCACTGTTATCAACGGCCTGGACATGAAAAAGAAAAAGTACGGCTACTATTACGGCTACGGCAAGTACGGCAGGTACTACGGCTACGGCAAGAAATACGGCTATGGCTACGGGTACGGTTATGGCGATACTTCTGATTCGAAATAAGATATTCACCCCATAAGCCTGGGGAACTTCTACATGCAATGCTGTCCTTGTTTCCGGGCTTATTTTTTGTTTGTTTGCTTGTATGCTGTGGCAGCAGAGCGCTGCTGCCCGGCATACTTTTTAACCCAACCGAACGTAAAAAACAATGCAGAATACGAATCACATAGAAACAAAAAACAATACAGCACCCCGCCAATGGCTGGTGGCCTATGTACAGTCGTGCCTTGAGAAAAAGACTGCACAACGGCTTGCCGCTATGGGCATCGAGTGCTACCTGCCCGTCCAAAGCGAGATTCGCCAGTGGAGCGACCGCCGCAAACGGGTAGAGCGTCTTGTGATTCCCATGATGATATTCGTGCATGTCACTCCGCAGGAACGGCCGCTCCCCCTGAGCCTGCAGGCGGTCAGCCGCTATATGGTACTGCGCGGCGAAAGCACCCCTGCCGTTATCCCCGACGAACAGATGGACCGGTTCCGCTTCATGCTCGACTACAGTCCCGAAGCGGTGGAAATGTGCAGCGCCCCGTTGGCTCCCGGCGATGCTGTGAAAGTAATAAAAGGGCCGCTTGCCGGACTCGAAGGAGAGCTTATCACTGTGAACGGGAAAAGTAAAGTTGCTGTGCGGCTGGATATGTTGGGGTGCGCGCATGTGGATGTACCTATAGGATTTGTCGAGAAAAAGGGGGAGGGAATGGAAGGACAAAAGAACAAAAAGACAAAAGAAATACAGAAGGCAAAAGAGATACAGAAGAGGAGGCAACAAGAAGAAAAGGCTGTACGATGATTTTACTTATCACCCTACAGCCTTTTCAGCATCCCGCTATCAGAATTCCTTCCCTACATCAAAGCAGGGACATTGCTTGGTCCACTCCATGGGTTCCACTTCCCCGTTTCCGTTCAGGTCGGGACTGAGGTCCCTGTGCCCCACTACACACGTACCGGGATATTCCTGTAATAACTTTCCCACCAGCACACTCAGCGAATGTCGCTGCCACTCTGTCCTCGTATCTTTCGGATTTCCGTAACGGTCCAGCCCACCTTCATAACAGATGCCTATCGAGTGAGCATTGTAGCCCCGCGCATGCGCCCCCACTTTGCTTACCGGACGGGTAGCCAGGACTCTTCCGTCACGCCGCACATAGAAATGATACCCCGTTCCGTCGAACCCTATAAGCCTGTGAGAAGCCTCCAGCGCCTGTTCTGTCAACGCATAGTTCTCGCGCGTGGAACTACAATGGATTACTATCAGGTCAATCGCTCTCATCTCCTAATAGTTCATCGCATTCGCACCAAACACACCCAGCACAGCCGAAGCCACTGCAATTACCACTTTCAAAATCGTATCCCAAAAACCTTTACTTTTTCCCATACTTCTTTTTTTCAATTTAAAAATTTAAAATTCATCATTCAAAACACCTTATCCTTATCCCAACGGGTTCTCTTCCTCACCGCCGGCATTTCCGCCGCCGTTGCCGCTACCGCCCGATGTCTTGTTGTCGTCGGACACCAGTTCAAAATTGATATTGTTGGGTGCGCCCTTCGTGGTGGCAACCGAGTCGTTCACCAGTCTGAGCGTAGTGGCGACCTTGAAATTAATCCGCACCTTGTCAATATTCTTCACCGTACAATCCTTGGGATTTTCCGTTGCTATGCAGTGAAACGAAGTGCGGAAGATACCGAAATCATCCAGACGGACACTGTTGCCGTCGGTCAGCTTCTCGCGCATGTTTCTCACAATCGCCTTGCCCACGTGCAGCACATCCTCTGCCGACATACCTCCCAAAGCCTCTATTTCTTCCGAGATGCGTTTCAAATCATACATCTTCGCGTCGCGCGGTTTTCTTTTCAGGATATAAACCAACGGAGACGTCTTGTCGCCAATCTTCTTGTAGCGCTGTGCGCGTACCACCAATGCTGTTGCCATAATTTTTAAGTTTTAATTGTTAATTGTAAATCATTCATCGCTCAATCCGAAGGGGCCCTTTCTTCTGACCGGCGATACAAAGATAGCACCTTCCCCACCCGCTTCCGCCCCTTTCCGCTCCTTCGCACATCATTGCACACCATAAAGCGTTTTTCTGCGACTTATGACACCTTACGACGCGATAAACTCTCCTTTTTTCTTTCGCAAACCACTAATTTTCACTAACTTTACATCATAAAAACAAGTAATAAAGAACATGGAAAAATCCTCTTTCATCCCCCGCAGCTACAGCAAAAGCGAGCTGGCAATCTTATACAGTCCCAGCATCACGCCCAAGGCAGCCGTCCGCAAGCTCAACCGTTGGATAGCCTTCAAGCCCGGACTCCTGGAACAGCTTGCCGCCACCGGCATGCTTCCCAATGCCAAGTGCTACACTCCGATTCAGGTGCACGTCATAGTAGAAGCATTGGGAGAACCATAGCTCCCGAAAAGCCAGGCGTTTAAAAACCGAATGCCCGGAGTTTGCATCTGAAACTCCGGGCATTCCAGCCTGAAACATGAGGCATTCCGGGAGCAAACACCCGGTCTTTCAAGAGCAAACTCACGGGGTTACCAGCCCCATCCACGGCAGCCTGTCCTTATCCAGAACCCTCCCCTGCATCTCGGTCATTATCTGCTCCTCCGATTCCCGTTCATCATACCGCCCGCACGGCTGCCTCACAAACAGCACGCTTCCCGTCCGGCACAAATCCTGGTCGCGCACTTTCAGCATATCGAGCCGGGTATAGCGCCTGTCCGGTTCCTCGATGCGGCTTATGGAAAAGATGAAATCGGCAAGGTTTGCCCAGTTGGCACTGCCCGAAATGGTGTACATATCTATCTCCTCCAGCTCGTTCTTCCCGTTCAGTTTTTTCAGGCTGCGGGGATGCGCCACGATAATCACCCAGACACCGTTGTTACGCCCCCACGCCTGCATCTGCGTCAGCATGCCCTTGATGGCCTGCGTCTCCGTGTTGTAGCGTCCGGTTTCCATTTCCATGAAGAGGTACGGGTCGATGATGAGATACTTCAGCGGCATGGCGCGTTTCACCCGCTCCGCGCGCTCTATGATGTTGGCGGGCGTGGGCGAAACCTCGTGCAGGTCCAAATGCACCATGTGCCCGTCCAGGAAAGAGACGATGGGCTGCAACTGTTCGCGGGTGTATGCCGCCGTGTTCACCTTGCCCAGCATCAGGCGGATAAGATTTGCCATGTGTTTGTTCTTGTCGGGAACCTCAAAGGAGAGGTAGCACACGTTACGCCCCGTCTTGGCCATGAGGCGGCAGGTCAGGTCGTTCAGAAAATCCGTCTTGCCGCTGTTGGGCTTTCCGGTGGCAATTATCAGTCCGCCCTGGTCGGTTGGATGAAACACCCGGTCGGTAAGCGGACCGTAACCCACATCGTAGCCGTGGTCGTAATTGCCGTTCAACACGTTCATAATCTCATCCGCACGTTCGCTCACGGTGATGATGTCCGATGTACGGTGCGGACATGCCGAGCCGATAATCTCGCGCACCACATCGGCGCCGTACGCCACAAGCACGTCGGATATGTCCTTGCAGCCGCCGGGCAGGACGGTGAACAGGCATCGCGTACCGAAATAGTCGGCAAGATGCTTCACAAGCGTCCTTCCGGGCAGGTCGCTGTCGCCGCAAATCACCAGCTCCTGCACCCGGTCCAGCCAGGGGCGGAAAGCCTCGAAGCCTTTGGAAAGGTCGCTTGCCGCGCCGTTGGGCACGCTGATGACATACGGGTAGCCCGCCTCGCGCAAAGTCAGCACATCCCTTTCCCCTTCGGTGACAATCAGGCGCGGAATATTCTCTTCGGCAATCAGCAGCGGGTTGATACAGTCGATGTTGTAAGGCGGGCAAGGCGTGGTGGGCGAATCCTGGCTCCAGCATTTGGTATAGCCGGAAGCGGTGGCATCGCACGAGCGGTACTTCACGTTGACGGGCTGCCCGTTGATGTAGTTCACATAGGCGATGCACTGGTACATCATCCCCGCAGCATTCTTTTTATCCTTTCCGTCCTTGCTGTCCTTGCCTCCGAAGCAGCGGTGCACCAGGCAGCCGATACGTGCGTCAATGGCTGTTTTCAACGAGATTCCCATATCGGCAAGATAACGGCGGGCGGCAAGCTGTCCGGTATCGGAAGTCTCCGGGTCATCGGTCAGCGGTTTGATTTTGGCAATAACCTCAGGCGACAGCCGTTTGTAGTCTTCGGGAATCATCGACACCTCAAATGCGGCGTTCCCTCCGCCTGCCGATGCCATACCGCCCGGCTCTCCTTTCCCGGCACTTCCCTTCGCCATCGGCGAAGCTCCCGCCGGACTCCCGGCATCCTGCCATCCCGTGTTTCTGCGCTCTGTCCAGAAGTCCTTCAGTTTCCCGTGAAAGTCGCACCCCGCATAAAAGCAGCAGTACAATCCCGTATCGCGCGAAATGGCAAGATGTTTTTTCCCGCACTTGGGACACTCTGCTATATAATTCTTCCCCGCTCTTCTACGCTCGGGAAAATCACTCAAATAATAAAACGGCTTCATCCTCCGAAATTTTATAATTTATAACTCATAACTCACAACTCCCCCCATTTTCCACTCAGCACGTTCCACTCCGCTCCCGCTCCCGGGCGGGGCGGTGCATTGTCCGGTATGTTCACCATCCCTTCCAGCGGGTCGTCGTAAAAGCGCAGGCCGCTTTCCTTATCCGTCCACTCAAACTCGCAGAGCGGATGATTGTTCCGTTGTTCACTCCGCATGTCGGCAAGGTTCTGTACCCGTTGCCGCCTTCCGGCATCCGTGGCATCTTTCAGCATCCGCAGTCCGCCGGCGGATTTCAGCAGGTTGCTCAGCCAGCATAGCCGCCCTACATGGGTGGATTTCATAAAGCGTTCCTGACTTGCGAAGTAAGGCACCAACAATTCGTTCACCAGGTACACCAGGTTGGCGCAGGCATCTTCGCGCGCCAGTCCCTCCTTCTGCTGGAAGCCGTCGATGAGCGGAGTGAAAATCCGCATCTTATCCATCGGATTTTTGTTGATGAGGTGAAAGAAATTACGTGCGGCTTCCAGGCTTTTTTCCGCAGAAGAAATCCTTCCGGAGGATGTATTATTCTTATCATCCTGTATAGTATATATATTATATATATCCCCCTGCGGTAATTTTACCGGTAAAGTTACCGGTAAAGTTTCCGCAGAATCATCCGTTTTTTCTTTCTCTTTCCAGAGGTAGGAATAGAACGAACTCATCCCGTACACATTGTCGCCGGGTACGATGCCGAACGCTCCGCTCAACCTGACCGCTTCCACCAGATACCGCGCGTTCTTAAACTTCAGCGCCTTGCTGATATCATAGAAATTCTCCACGGGATAAACCGCATCCTCGTTCATGTAGGCGGTCATCCCCAACATCAGTTCCAACAGCTTTGCAATGGTGGAATCCGTAATTTTCCGACTTTTCCACTGCCCTATGGTCTTTTGCAGCTCCCGTACGGAAAGAGTAGTTTTATGTGCTTTCATAGCATTTATATTTTAATTTGTTTTAAAAACTGTTGCAAAGGTATACCTTTGTACCCAAATTACCTGTACCCACTATGTAGGTACAGGAATCAAATATTTCTATTTTATTAACTAAAACAAATTTATTATGAAATCGAACAGATTTATTTCCGATCATCCGGAATTCGGTGCATTCCTCAAAAAAGAACTGGAACAGCTTGGTATCCGAAGAGAAGCATTCCGTTCCACCTGTCACATGAAGCAAAACTATCTTGAGGACATAAAAAAGGGCTCCATAATTATGAGGTAGACAGCTACGAGATCATTCTGAGCGCATTTAAAGAGTTCACAACACCTGAAAACGCACAACGTATCTATCGGGAAGGGGTAAAAACCTTATTTCCCAAGCTAAAAGAGTAAAGTTTTATTGCAGTTTTACGAAGAGACATGTCATTAAATTTTCTTCATAAAACTTGGCATATTACAACTAAATTTGTAAATTTGCCGCACATTTATCAATCACTATTGCTTTCGTCTTTCCCGGATTTTGGGAGGGGCGAAAGCGTAGCGTACTAATACGCATCCATTTAGAAAAAAACACATAATCACATCTGCTTTAATGTTCCTCTCTCTTTGTTTATTAGCATTGTGCATAATAGCATTATTTACCAAAGATAATCATCGGCTCTACGAAAAACGAAATTTGACAGATTTACTAAAATGGATTGCTGCTATTGCTGTAGTCATATCTCATTTATGTACTTTTTATATACATAACCCAACATTAGCAACAGAATGCAGATTTCGTAATCTCTCAGTATCAATATTTTTCTTTCTTTCAGGCTATGGATTAATATGTAGCCTACAATGTTCAACCTCTTGCATGTTAGCGCTACACGTATGCGTCATACTATATTGTAAATTATTTATTCATCATCCTTGCTGTGTATATACTTCAAGGAGCCAACAACATCAAGAAACTTAAAATCAAACGAAATTACTATTATGAAATTTATCTTATACAAGGAAGTGTTTTCTTATTACTTAGTACAACAGTAAACAATAAAACGTTATTTTCTACTTTGGCTATTATCAGTACTATTCTATTTTCGTTAGGAATGAATTGGGTAAATCAAAAAATTGCGAGTCTTATAAAAATCTAAGAATTCATTGTTATATTATGAAACAAACTTATAATATTGTATGCGTAAGCGATGAAAACTACATACAGCATATGGCTGTGATGCTTTGTTCGCTTTTTGAAAACAACAAAAACAATATTTTTTGTATATATCTTCTTACTCCAAATATATCCCAAGTGTCCAAACAAAGACTTACAAAGTTATGTAAATATTACAACTCAGAACTCATTATCTATGTCTGCCCTATTGATAAGATGTCTCATCTTCCTACCGGACGATGGAATACCATCATGTACATGAAGCTTCTAATACCACAATTGCTGCCTAGTGATACGGAACGATGCCTTTTTTTAGATGTAGATATGATTATAAATGAAGATATTACAGAACTTTATCACATCAACTTAGCTAATAATATTATAGCAGCAACAGAAGATATACCAGACTGTGTACACATAAAAAAGCGATTAGGATTACCACAGAATGAAGTGTATATCAATTCCGGAGTCATGGTATGTAATTTGAAAGCGTGGAGAAAACTAGAAACACAATTTCCAATATTCGATTTTGTTCATTCTATTACAGATAAAATTCAGAATGAACAAGATGTAATAGCCTTATACTTCCGTGGTAAACTAGAAATAATACCAATACGATGGAACATGGTAACATTTTATTTTAATCGAGTTCCTAAAATATTTCCTAAATATTTACCAGAACTGCAAGAAGCCAAACGTTATCCTGCTATTATCCATTTTGCAGCTCCTATCAAACCTTGGTTTCGTGACAGTCAACACCCATATGCGTATCTCTATAAAAAATATTTCTGCACATATGCCAAGTTGCTTAATATAGAAGTAAATTTGCACTTCCCCTATGGAGAAAAACTTACTCAACGCAAGCGATTTAATAAAAATATCCGAAATCTACTCAATCGCATCGGAATAATTAAAGACGCCGGCTATACGCCTTCTGTCCAATAATTTCATAATATATAAGAAATTACTTCTTATATTTGAAAACAAGTAATTATGAATTTCATTATTGTAGCTTTTAAACTTTAGAACTTATATAAATCATTGAGCATTTCATTTTATTTAATCTAAGATGAAAAAACTATTTAGAAGTCTTATTAGCTGAACAATAGAAAACAGTACAACAAACAAATTCTCTTCATATTACTAAATAAGTACCCAAATATTGGTCTTATATATAAAAATAAATATTTATTGACTCAAGTTTTCATGAAACATAAAACATCAAACAATAAATATCAGTACTCTTACATAAACAAGTTTATAACCAAAGTTAAAACATTGTTTATTGATATTTTCTATCACCCAATATGCATAAATGCTTGTTTACACTATTCTTGGGGAAAATTAGTACATAGAAATTGGGGAGATGATATAAACGTTTTTTTAATAGAAAAATTATTTAACAAAAAAGTATCTTATCTATACTCCTCTTCTATCTCTATGCGTCGAAACAAAATCAATTATATAATGATAGGGTCCACAGCTACCATGCTTGGCAATAACCATAGTGTAATATGGGGAGCTGGAATTATTGACGCAGCAATTCCTCTCACAGTTCAACCGTTAAAAATATTGGCAGTAAGAGGTCCTCTTACTAGAAAATATTTTATTGAAAACGGCGTAAAATGCCCTGAAATATACGGAGATCCAGCAATGCTTACTAAACTAGTTTATACTCCTCCCATAACCCCAATCTACAAACTTGGTATCATACCTCATTACAGTGATTTCAATCATCCATATTTAGATAATTTTAGAAACAAACCCGATATTATAATTATCCGCATGGAAAATTACAATAATTGGCAGGAAGTCGTTGATCAAATTTGCTGTTGTGAATACATTGCTTCTTCATCATTACATGGTCTTATAATGAGTGAAACTTATGGAATCCCCAATTTATGGATTGAACTATCGGGGAAATTATTGGGTGGTCATTTTAAATTCCATGACTTCTTTCTCTCAATACACGCAGATAGAAAGATGCCTTTCAAAATAAAAAAAGACACGTTAATTTCAGAAATCTTAGCTACAAAATCTCAATATATAAAAGGACATATAGATTTAGAACCATTAATAAATTCCGCTCCTTTTAAAATAAATCATAAATATATTTCAATAAAACATAAACATGAATACGCCTAAAATAATCATTAAGCAAATAGAGTTACAAGGGAATACTATTCAAACAAGTATCTCAATAGCAGGAGAAAATCAAACTATTACTACAAGTCTAAATAATGAATGCTTGCCATATTTATGTTTGGATAGAATAGATGCTTATGTAATAGGTTTCTTATATTTTGCTCTAAAGCAGGGATATAATATTGAGTCCCACCTACCTATTTCAGAAGAATTATATTATAATCTTGAATATCATTTTATAGATGCTATATGTATGGGAAATCCTCATTTACATCGAATAAAAATTAAAGCCCCAACAATCAATGGTATTCAAGATCTTTCCCAAAAAACGCTTGTAGCAACAGGAATTTCATGTGGTATTGATTCATTATATACAATTGCAACGCATAGCACAGCAGATATTCCCAAAAGTTTCAAATTAAATACTCTATGTTTTTTTAATGCAGGAGCAGCTGCAAAAGGTGAGAAAGAAATACATACACCACTTGTTCAAGGACGATTAGAACAAGCCATGAATTTTGCTAAAGAATATTGCTACAAATTTCTTTACATAGAATCTAATATACATATAGTTATACAAAAGTATATTCCCTACTCTCATATAGAGAACTCTACTTACACACTCTTGCATTGTATTTTTCTACTCCAAAATGGAATCAAAAAATACTATATTTCGTCAAGTGATCCGTATACAGATTTTAATTTAACACACACACAATTCAATAAAGAAAAATATGCTTCTGACTATGACTTGTTAACATGTATGATGTCTTCTATCAATGGTATTTCGATTTACTCAACAGGAGCAAATACAAAAAGAATTGAAAAGACAAGATATTTAGCTAACAATTATCCCCCAACTTACAAGTATCTTAATGTATGTGTTAACACAGTAGAAAATGATACAACTTGTTTTAAATGTATACGCACATTGTTGTCAATAGATGCAGTGGGTGATATAAATCGCTTCAACAAAGTTTTTAATTTAAATATCTACAAACAAAATAAATTACAATATATCCGTCGTATGTGGATTAACGCCAAATTAAAAAATGATGATAACTACTTTGACATTTTACCATATTATAAACACATTCTCACCCCCCCTTCAAATGTAAAATATTATTATCAATAATTTTTAATAAGATAAAACGAAGAAAGCTGTAGCATAACACTTTTTTTTTTTAAGATTTGTATCATGGAAGAAAATAATAAACGTATCATCCAGAACACTCTATTTTTATATATACGCATGTTCATTACCATGTGTATTAGCTTTTTTACCACAAGAATCGTGCTTGAAAAATTAGGAGTCAGCGATTATGGTATATATAATATAGTAGGTGGATTTATTTCCATGTTTACATTATTAAATAGCATTCTACAAACAGGAACTCGACGTTTTTTAGCGCTTAATTTAGGAAAAGGAGAAAAAGTATTAATAAAGAATACATTTTCAACAGCATTTGTTATCCACCTATTAATTGCTTTTGCCGTTTTGTTTCTTGCAGAAACATTCGGTTTATGGTTCTTAAATAACAATTTAAACATTGCTGCTAACAGACTAGAAGCAGCCAATTGGGTATATCAACTATCACTAGTCAGTGTTTTACTATCAATAACACAAACTCCTTATACAGCAGCTGTTACAGCTCATGAAAAGTTTAATATATATGCCTATTTAAGCATATTTGATGTCATTGCAAAACTTATTGTCATATATCTTTTAGTTTTTATCAGCGGTGATAAATTGATTATCTATGCATCTCTTCAATTAGCAACAAACATTATCAATATTACTTTATATCGATTTTATTGTACTAAAAATTTCGATGAATGCAAATTTTCTCTAAGAATAGACAAGCCTCTTTTTAAATCAATGCTTCACTTCTCTGGATGGTCAACAATAGGGCACTTCAGTGCAATATTCAATTCTCAAGGAATATCAGTATTACTAAATATTTTCTTTAACACAACAATTAATGCAGCAAGAGGATTAGCAAACACTGTCATATTTACAATTGGACAATTTGTTGATGGCTTTATTACAGCATCAGTTCCACAACTTGTTAAGTATTACGGAACCGGAGAAAAAGAAAAATTTAAAGATCTTATTTTCAATATCTCACAATATACACTTTTTCTATTGTCAATCATTGCAATTCCTGTAATGATAGAAATTGACTTTGTATTAAAATTGTGGTTAACAGAAGTACCTGAATATACGGGAACATTTATAAAAATCAGCATCTTAATTAGCATAATAAGTTATTCAAACAAAATGATAGATCAAGGTATAGTAGCTATTGGGAAAATGAAACAATTAGCATTATGGACATCCTCAATATATCTTCTTGACTTTCCTCTCACATATTTAGTGCTTAAACTTGGATGTTCCCCAAGCTCTGCTTATATAGTGAGCATAATACCTGTTTTCATAGGTTTTTATACAAACTTGTACATATTGTCAAAATATGCTCAATTTCCCGCTAAAGAATATTTTTTCTCTGTCTTTCTTAAAAATTTAGTTTTGATGATATTGTCAGCTATTATACCCCTAACAGTTCATATTATCATCCCTAATAATGATTTTTTTAGATTCTTCATTGTATGCTTCTTATCTGTTATTTGTTCAATAAGTATCATTTACACATGGGGATTAGGCAATAATGCAAAACAGATGGTAAATAAAAAACTAAAAGTTTTTTTAAAATCTAAACATTAAGTATATCCTCAATATCCATATAAAACATATAGTACTATAGTTAGACAAAATCAAAACATGAAAATCTCTGTTATCATTCCAGTATATAATGCCGAAAAAACAATTTCCAACATTATAGAAACATTATTATCTCAAACTTTTAAAGATTTTGAGATATTACTCATTGACGATGGCTCTACTGATAATACTGCAACTATTTGTGATGAATATGCAGCCACATACAAACACAATAACAGCAGCCCTTCTCCCATAATACGAGTATTCCATAAAAAGAATGAGGGAGTAGCTATGGCGCGTCAATTAGGTGTAGATAATGCCAATGGAGAGTATTCCATACATGTTGATGCTGATGATTGGGTAGATCCAACAATGCTTGAAGACATGTATAATAAAGCAACAGATGAAAATGCAGATATTGTTATAACAGATTATTTCATTAATAAAAAAGCATTTAATTCAGATAAAAAAGAAATCCTCTGCATACAAAAACCTTCATCAACTAATAGCCAACAAATTTTAATCGATATTCTTGAAAATAAAATTTTTGGAGCTTTATGGAATAAATTACTGAGGACAAAGTTATATCAGAAATATAATGCCAAGTTCTTTTATGATATCAATTATTGTGAAGACGTATTAATATGGGCTCAAATTTTAAAACATAAAAATATAAAGATCTGTTATCTCAACAAATCATATTATCATTATTTTATAAATCCGAACTCAATAACACATAGATTTAATCGTAAAAGCTATGAGACAAGGCGAGCATTTGCTATAAAATTAAATGAAATACTTACAGACTATAAATATAATCAAGCAAAACAAATCACTAACCTCAGTGTTTTTACAGAAGGATTTATAAATAATTGTTTGACCAAAACAGAAATAAAGGAAGAATTTAAAAAAAATGCACATACCGCTTTTCATGAAACTAAAAGTTTACGTTGGAAATTAGGATATTTAATGATAAAATTAAGGTTATATACAATAGCGCACAAGCTTATTCAATATTAAAATGATCAAAATAACAAACAAAGAAGACTGTTGTGGATGTGCAGCATGTGAACAAAGTTGCCCTAAACATTGTATATCGCTAATTGAAGATGCAGAAGGTTTTTGGTATCCTCAGATAGATGTAACTACTTGTATAGAATGTGGATTGTGCAAGAAGGTTTGTCCAATGCTAAACAACAAAGATGAAAAGCTACCCATTAGAGCATTAGTTGCATATAATGAATCTGAGGAAATACGTCTAGCTAGTAGTTCTGGAGGAATATTTACGTTATGTGCAAAAAAAGTCATCAATGCAGGTGGCGTTGTATTTGGAGCTGTATTTGATGAGCATTTTGGAGTACGGCATGATTACGTGGAAACAATAAAAGAGTTATCATTATTTCAAGGTTCCAAATATGTACAAAGCCGTATAGAAGATAATTATTACAAAGTAAAACAATTCTTAAATGAAAAACGCTTAGTATTATTCTCAGGCACACCTTGCCAAATAAAAGGATTGAAAAACTATCTTCAAAAAGATTATAGTAATCTATTTACTATAGACTTTATATGTCACGGAGTACCAAGCCCTACTGTTTGGCAATATTATTTAAAACAAACATCTGAGACACTAATTAATCATTTTGCAAATCCAACTATCAAAAGTATAAATTTCAGAGATAAATCTAATGGATGGAGAAATTATCATTTTACCATTTCTTTTAAATTACTCAATAATGAGATAATAAATTTATCTTCACCTTTCTACAAAAACACATATATGAATCTCTTCTTAAATGATATAATCTTACGACCTTCATGTTATGCATGCAAATTCAAAGGCGGACGTTCAAATAGTGATTTGACAATAGCAGATTGTTGGGGAATAAAACAATTAGCTTCCGAAATGGATGATGATAAAGGAATCAGCTTAGTTATGATAAATACAAATACCGGAAATAATTTGATACAAGAAATTGGAACAATAAAAAAGAAAGAAATCAATGTTATCGATGCTGTTTCATCAAATTTATCATGGAGAAATGTAGCACATTATCATGAATTGAGAAGATTATTTTTCAATAAATATAAAAAAAAGAATCTTTCAAGTTATACCCAATATCTTTTAAAACCATCAATCCTAATACGAATTATTCGCAAATGTTATCGTATATGCGGAATAAAACAAATACCAATATAATTATGAAAAAGATAGCTATCATATCACTTCCACTCATGTATAATTATGGTGGATTTCTTCAGGCTTATGCATTAATGGAAACTTTACGTCAAATGAATTATGACGTCACATTTTTGCAAAGAGAAAATTATAAAAAGAAAAGTCTAATTAAAGTTTTAATATTCAAAATTAAAACTTTAATTGAAAAAATTGGGTTAGGAAAGTTCGTATACATCATAGAAAAGCAAACCAATTCAGGTTTATTTTATAAGACCTTACCTTTCCGAAAATTTATCAAATTATACATAAAAAAACAATCTCCTGCAATACAAAGTACTACTGATTTAATAGCCTACTGCAAAAAAGAAGCTTTTGATATTTACATCGCTGGCTCAGATCAAATATGGCGTAAAGAATTTGCTCCTTCGATAGAGGACGCTTTTTTAAATTTTGTAGCCCAAACAGAAGGTATAAAAATAAGTTATGCAGCATCTCTTGGTACAGACAAATGGACCTTTTCGAAACTAGAATCACAATTAATTGAAAAATCTTTAAATAGTTTTCACGCTATTTCTGTACGAGAAGAATCAGGAAAAAAATTACTAGAAAAAAATTTAAATCTTAAAAAAGAGATTAAAGTCATGCTAGATCCTACTTTCTTACTCACAAGTGAAAATTATCTATCTATAGCTGACAAAAAGATACGCCGAAATGGAATTTTAACATATATTCTTAATATGGATGAAAGTAAAATATTGATATTAGAAAAAATGAAAAAAGAAACCGGATACTCTTCTTTCTCTGTTATTAATCCCGAAACTAATAAGAGTTGCAATATAAAAATATCGCAAGGATATCCAGTAGAGCAATGGTTAGCAGGATTTAGAGATGCAAACTATGTACTTACAGATTCATTTCATGCAGTTGCTTTTTCAATTATTTTCAATCGTCCTTTTTGGGTATTAGAAAACTCTATGCGAGGTAACTCACGTATAATAAATATACTAAAAACATTTGAGCTCACAGATCGTCTTTTATTATCAACTACTGATATATCCCAAATAAATTGGGAAAAAGCTATTGATTGGAGAAAAGTAAACGAAATTAAAAAAGCAAAAGTCGCAGAATCGAAAATGTTTCTAAAAAATGCAATCGCATGAAAAACATTATAATCGAAAGATATTTATATTGGAAAAATATTATCCAAAAACGCCAAAATGCCTTAAAAGCTACTAAAAACCACCAAGTTCGTTTATATAATTGGTGCAATGTTTGGAAACAAGACTACTGGCTCATTAATTTTATAGAAAAACGTGGTTTACTTAAAAATAAACCTAAAATTAAAATTGGGCTTTATAGTATTTTTGCACCGATGTGGCTAAATTACTTAGATCATAATGACATACGCATTTTTATAGAGCGAGAAAATTTGCATAAAAAAAATATGCAAAAATGGCAACATCGTTTTCTTGATAACAGTCGTATTGATCTTTCATTAGGATTTGATTTCATTAATCATCAACAATATATGCGTTTTCCTTTTTGGATAATGTGGAATACCTTTTCACCAACTGCTACACATGATGAAATAAAGCAACAGATAGTAAAAATGAACTCTCCAGAAAATCATTCTTACGAAAATAGAAAATTTTGTGCTTTTTTATGTAGCCATAATGATATAGGTCGTGAAAAAATTTTCGATCAACTTAATAACATTGACAAAGTTGATTGTGATGGTCGGCTATTTCATAATAATGATGAATTAAAACTTATATATAACGATAACAAACTGGAATACCTCAAACATTATCGATTTAATCTAACACCTGAAAATTCAAATCATGATAATTATGTAACAGAGAAGCTTTTTGAAGCCATATATTCTGGATGTATACCTATTTATAATGGTTCAAACAATCACCCTGAACCTAATATTCTAAATCAAGATGCAATTATCTTTATCGAAATGGGAAAAGAAAATAGCAATTCAATAAAACTAATAACAGAATTAAATTCTAATCCTTCAAAATACATGGAATTCGCATGTCAAAAACGATTCATTGACGGTGCAGATGAAGCCATTTGGGAATATTATGAAGGCTTAGAAAATAAGATAAAAGAAATCATTAATAATATATAATAAATAATGTCTGTTGTTCGTTCTTCTTGGATGGATTTATTAAAAGCATTTGCTATTTATCTTGTAATATTAGGACATATTATAAATAATTGCATAAAAGGTGGCTACTACCATCCATTAATAGGGATTATATATACTATTCACATTCCTTTATTTCTAATGATTAGTGGTTACTTTGTAAAAGATAAAACAATTAATATGTCTTTTATACTGTCTATTACACGAAAATTCATCATCCCATACACTACTTGGACTATCATTTTATCATTATTCTATTTAGGTATAAATAAAATAATAGACTTACCAATACACGACATCTTTTATACCTTTGTTAATGGTTGGCTAACTAATTTTCTTTGGTTCATAAAAGCTTATCTCATTACCTACTTATTATGGCAGTTTTTACAAAAAATGTCTAATTGGATGCGTTTGTATATAGGTTGCATTATACTCATATGCTTTAATCTCATTTTTATAGGTAACAAAATTATATCTGAACTTATGTCACTATCTTTATATACCTATTCTATTTTTGCCTTCAGTGCATGTACCTCCCCACCCTTAAAAATCCGTGAAAATTATATAAATTTACACAAAACTATCAGTATCATATGCGTATTTCTATTTATTATATTTATTCCTTATTATACTACAAATAACAATTATTTTGAATCATCGTTCAATGTTCTATTTTATTCTAATAATTGGCATATTTTCATCATTAGATTTATAGGCGGAGTCAGTATTTCCATATTTCTCATGTCTTTAGGATATATAGCTAAATGTAATACGGCCACTAATTGTTTAAAATTATTTCAAAACATAGGACAAAATACACTATCTATTTATATGTTACAATCTTTACTTGTAGAAGCTGCCTTAAATAGATTTGTACAATTACCTAATAACCATATAGGATATATAACATCTATATTCATAGCCATATTTATGACATTTATATCATGGTATATAATAAAATGTACCACAAAGATAAAACTACTTGGAGTATTACTTTTTGGTAAATAATACATAATAATTATGAAATATAAAGTTGCACAGATTATACCTTATTTTGGCAAATGGCCAGAGTGGATCGAATTATATTTTTATTCATGTGGACAAAATCCTAACATAGATTTTATCATCTATACAGATTGTAAAATCCCCCAATACAGTTATCCAAATATAAAGTTTATTACAATAAGTTTTAAGAACTATTGCAAACTAGTCGAATGTAACCTCGGTGTAAACTACTCTATTGAAAGTAGCTATAAACTTACAGACCTAAAACCTTTTATAGGATATATACATCAAGAAGAATTAAGGAAATACGATTTTTGGGGATTTGGAGATTTAGATCTTGTATATGGAGACCTGTCCATGATAGTAAATGACAAGATATTAGAAAGATACGAATTAGTAACAACCCACAATTATCATATAGCCGGCCATTTTACTATTTGTAAAAATAATGAATATTGGCGTACATTATGCTTCAAAATAAAAAATTGGCAAAAACTACTAACAGATAAGCAGCATTATTCATTAGATGAAAATGCATGGTCTGGATTAGTAAATCCATATATTAAATACATTCATCGTATTTATCAATTACTCTTAAGACCATTTGGTATACATTATTTCACTGCACTTGATTTACTAAATCCTATTTTTACAAGAAAATGCCTATTCAGAGAATACTGGACAAGTCCACATGCAGATCCAGAAAATGGTACTGCAAAAGAATGGGTTTATGACCTAAAATATCACAAAATTTTTGATTATCGAAGCAGAGAGCTTCCTTATCTTCATTTTCTTTTCTTTAAGAAAACAGATTGGTTAGATACTCAATACTATTGGAAAGAAGGATATTGGAAAATTAATATGGGTGTACAAAATAATCTCCCCAATTATAGTTATAAAAAAATTATATTTAACCACAAAGAAGTGAAAGGTGAAAATTAATGTTATATCACACTATCTACTTTACCAATAAATAAAAATATATAAAATAAGAAACATCATGATACCTAAAATTATTCACTATTGTTGGTTCGGTAGAAATCAAATACCTGCCGAATACCAAAATTATGTAGATAGTTGGCAAAAATACATGCCAGATTTTAAAATCATTAAATGGGATGAAAATAATTTTAATCCTTATTGCACTAATTTTACAGCCGAAGCTTATGAAAAGAAAAAATATGCTTATGTCAGTGATTATGCCCGTTTAAAGATTCTCCATGAAAATGGAGGAGTATATTTTGATACAGATGTGGAAATGATTCGTCCCATTTATGATATATTAGAAAAAGGAGCATGGATGGCTTTTGAGAAGAATATCAATTCGCCACACGCAGCTATCAATGTAAATCCTGGATTGGGCTTTGCATGTGAAGCTGGGAATCCTATTATACGCCAAATCATGGACTATTATGAACACAATCATTATATTTTACCAGATGGAACTTTACAACAAATTCCTATTGTCCCTATAACCACCAATGTACTAAAAAAGCATGGATTAAAAATTTCAGACTCGCCGTTACAACTCAACGATATGACCATTTATCCTTGGGAATATTTTTGTCCGATAGAATACCTTTCCAATAAATGCGAAATAAGTAATAATACAAGAACTATTCATCACTATACAGCTACTTGGATGAGTTGGTCTGATAAATTAAAAATGAAGAAAGGGTATTGGGTAACTAAGCTAAAACGCATATTAAAACATGGATAAAAAAAATATTCTACACTTATCAATTGTGTGGGTTATTTATGGTGCTTTAATTAATCGATTTATATGGAACAATCAATTAATAACTCTAATACCAGACATTTTATTATTCACCCTTCTATTTCTAGATAAACCGCACAAAGGCCTATTTAACCTACAATCTTATGTAGGCAAAACAGTAGTATCAATTTTCTATTTTATATTAATATTAGGTATAATCTCTTCCTTCGTAAGTTCCACACCAATAGCTGCTACATTATGGGGAGCTAGGCAATTTTTTCGTTATGGTTTAATGGCCTATATGATTATGCTTTATTTTGGACCCAAAGATATAGTGTGGGGAAGAAAAATTCTTTATCAATCCATTTTATGGAATATGATTTTTGTAGTTATAGAATTAAGCTTAGGACAAACCGGAGATGCTATGGGAGGAACATTTAGTGGTAATGGAGAATTTGCGATCTATCTTATAGCTATTACTTTTATTTCTGAAATAGAATACTTTCAACATAGGTTATCTATACAAAAATTTATAATAATATTTGGTTTCTGTTTTATATCAGGTGTTTTGGCAGAAATCAAATTACTCTACATGTTATTACCTTTCACCCTATATAGCGGTTATGTACTATTCAAAAAATTCAATATAAAACAAGTTATAGTATTAATGGCAGCTTATTTTTTTCTAATACCAACTGTTAAATTTATGCTTTCATTTTACTATGATGAAAATTATATAGAGTCTACATTTGACAGTGAAGAAGTAAATAAATACCTTGAAAATGATTATGCACTTCAATCTGGAAAGACCCAATTATTGAGCTTTAATCGAAATACTTGTATAGAAAGAAGTTCAACTATTCTTTTCCAAGATCCCAAAGCTTTCTTAATAGGGAATGGTATAGGTTCATTAACACAATCACAACTATTTAAAACACCTTTGGCGGATGTATATCATCCAACTTATTATTTTTTTTTCACATTTTCGTATGTATTATTAGAGCTAGGATGGCTTGGTTTCATACTATTCATATCATTCTATGCTTGTATGGCTTATCGCTTTTATAGACACTATCGAAATGCCAAGGATATTATCATTAAATATTGGTCATCAATCGGATTATTTATGACTTGTGTATCCTATATTTTCATGTGGTATAACGCTATACCATATTCGAATTATTATTTCACATTTATTCTTTTCGGTCTATGTTTCACTGGTATAAAAAAACGCAAACAAAAGCTTTTTATTAACAAATATGCAAAAAAATGACATCTAAAGTATCCATTATAGTTCCCATATATAACGTTGAAAAATTTCTTAATCGATGTATAGATTCTCTCTTAAATCAAACTTTAAGAGAAATAGAAATTATTTTAATAGATGACGAATCACCAGATAATTGTCCGCAAATATGTGATGAATATGCACAACGTGATAATCGTATTAAAGTTATACATAAAACAAATGCAGGTTTAGGAATGGCTTGTAACAGCGGTATAGAAGTAGCGACCGGCGATTATATTGCTTTTTGTGATTCTGATGATTATGTAGACGGAATTATGTATGAAACTATGTACAAGACAGCAATAGAAGAACAAGCTGATATAGTATTTACAGGTATTCAAACAGTTGATCAAGAAGGGGTGATAACCCCGATGTCACAACCCGCAGAGAAAAAAAGTATTCATGATACTAAACAAATCAGACAATATCTACTAAACATGATTGCGTCAGAACCTTCTGCCAACAAAGATCGTGAAATCCCAATGTCTGCCAAAATAGCTTTATACAAACGTGAAATAATTGTTAAGCATAATTTACGATTCGAATCCGAACGTATATTCATTAGTGAAGACCTTATCTGGCATATTGATATATTATGTAATGTTAAATGTATTTGTTTATTACCACGAACATTTTATTATTATTATAACAATACAAATTCTTTGTCCAAAAAAATACGAACAGATCGGTTTCCTTTCTTTCTAAAAATACGTGAAGAAATAATACAACGTACTAAAAAATATGGTTTAATTGATGAGGTTAATATACGTGTTGACCGTATGTTTATAGGTTATGTACGTTTCTATATTAGACAAATATGCTGTAGTAGTTTAACCTATGCAAAGAAAAAAAAGATAATCATGCTAATATGCAAAAATAATATTTGGAAAGATATATGGAATAATTATCCAATTTATCAAATGCCCAAAAGTCATTGTTTCATATTATATTTAATAAAATATAAAGCTGTTTTTTTTATGAACTTGATATTTAAGATAAAAAATATTTAAAATGACTTTGCAACAACGTAAATCCAATATAGAACTATTACGAATCATTGCCATGGGAATGATTGTAATATATCATATCTTTATACATGGAATTGCCCCAACAGAAATAGTACCTCAAACAATACTTTCAATATTATATATACCTGTGATATTTGGAGTAAACATATTTGTTATTATTTCCGGCTATTTTGGAATCCGGTTATCATGGAAATCTTTTTTATCGTTAATGTGGATTATAGCTTTCTATAAACTATTTCATTTATGTTGTGATACATTTTTTCTAAACATAGAACATCCAATATATGAATGGATACTCAAGCCATTCTGTGGCTTTGTATCAGGCGGAGGATGGTTTATTGATATTTATGTATTACTCATGCTTATTTCTCCTCTATTGAATAAATTATTATCTACTCTTAATCGACACGACTATTGGGCTGGTTTAGGAATATTATTACTATTCGATATAGGTTATGGTTTTTTTCTCAATAGACACTTTAACGCTTCCGGATACAGTCTCTTGCATTTCATTTTGCTTTATTATATTGGGAATTCATTACAAAAAAAACATATAATCAATCTATATAAACCAGGGGGGGGATATTTAACAACTTTATGTATCACATTGATACTATTTTATTTTTTACAAGATACACAATGGGGAATAAAATTAGCCACATCTTATTCTTCACCTCTTGTTTTAATTGGCTCTATTTATATATTTATATTCTTTGCCAATCTCCATATCAGTTATTGTCCTATCATCAATTTTATAGCCAGTTCTACACTACCTATCTATCTTATACATGATGCAGGAAATATCGCCAACTGGTATTATCAACAGATAGGTATATGGTTTAAAGAGTTATCGCTAATTAATTTTACTATTCATATAGCATTCTTTATAATACTCCTTTTCACCTTTGCTATATTAATAGACCAACCCCGTAAATGGATATGGAAATTATTACTAAATTATTTCAATACAATTTATAAAAAAGTATGAAAATATTATATATCGGTACACCTCATAATCACGATTTATGGAAAGAAGGCAAAAATCCCTCTCACTGGCTATATGGAGCATGTGAAATGGAAGAAGAAGGGCATGAAGTAATATGGGCACAAGAACGATACAACATATTTAATGATTTAAAATTAATCAAACAATATAATCCTGATATTATCTTTATTCCAAATCTCAATTTACAAGCCCATAAACTATTACTATTACTTGTTGCTTTCAACAGAATACAAATACCAATTTTTGCTTATTTACATCATGCACCAAATACAAGCAATAGGGTAAAACAAAGAATTTATCAATTGTTACTAAAAGGAGTTAAACACTTGTTTTTTTTATCAGAATTAACTATGCAAGAAAGCATTGAAGGTCGATATATACAAAAAGAAAAATGTTCAGTACCAGGTTGGGGAGCTGATGAATCTTTTTTCTCTCGAATAACGACACATAACGGAAACACATTTATATCAACAGGAAAAGAGCAACGAGATTTTGAAATATTAATAGAAGCTTTCAAAAAGACAGGCGCACCATTAAAAATTATTACATGTAAAAGTCATGCTGGAAACAACTTTGAACAATTACCCGAACTATGTGAACAAATTCCTAATATTGAGGTAATAGTAACGGAAAACAGTAGTGATATTTATCCACAAATATTATCGGCTATGGCTAATGCCAAAGCACTAGTCTGCCCATTACGCAAAGACAGACTTAATTATTGTGTGGGACTTTCAACCATAACAGATGCAGAAGGATTACATAAACCATTAATAATAACTTATAATCCTTATCATTCGAAAGAAAGAGTGCAAAAATTTCATGTTGTAAATACAATAGATGACTGGATAAAAGCTATAAATGCAATCCAATCATCCCATTACCACGAGTCGACTTTAAATTTTAGTATGAAAAAATGCTATGAAAAAATGAGTGTTGTAATGTTTCACTAATAAACAACATAGGACAATATGAATAAAGTTCTTATTATAGCTACCTCACGAAAAACACGAGGTGGTATTACTGCTGTAATAAAAGCTCACGAAGTTGGTGAACAGTGGAAAAAGTTTCATTGCAAATGGATTGAAACACATATTGATAGAAATAGAAAAAGTAAACTATGGTATTTTATAAAAGGATTTTCTGAGTTTTTATATTTTCTCCCATTTTGTAAATTAATACATATACACACAAGTGAGCCTCCTTCTGCTTTAAGAAAATGTGTGTTTATGTGGTGGGCTAAACTTTGGAGAAAAAAAGTAATAGTACATTTTCATGCCTTTTCACCAGAGACTACTATCAATAGTAAATACCAAAAGATTTATTATTATCTCTTCAATAAAGCAGATGTTGTCGTTGTTTTATCAGAAATGTGGAAAAACAATGTCAATCAAGTTTTTCAATTAGGAAATAAAGTACAAGTGATTTATAATCCATGTACCACTGAAATGCTTGACAACAAATATCAGAAAAAAAAACAAATACTTTATGCTGGAACCGTAAATGCCCGCAAGGGATATGCAGATATGATAAAAGCTTTTGCCCAAATATCTTCTTTATATCCAGATTGGCAAATAGTATTTGCCGGTAATGGAGAAATTGAAAAAGGAAAAACTTTAGCCCAAGAACTTGGCATTGAAAGACAAACAAATTTCCTCGGTTGGATAAATGGTTCTGCAAAAGATAAAGCCTTTAAAGAAGCCAGTATATTCTGTCTTCCTAGTTATGCAGAAGGTTTTCCTATGGCAGTATTAGATGCTTGGAGTTATGGGCTTCCTGTTATTACAACCCCAGTAGGAGGAATACCCGATATAGCCAAAGAAGGAAGTAATTTATTACTCTTTTCTCCTGGAGATATTGACAGTTTAGCAACACAAATAGAAAGACTTATCCGTGATAAAGACCTACGTGATAGACTTTCGCAGGAATCTATTCATTTAGCTAATACTACATTTAATATAAAAACCATAAATAAAGAAATTGAAACTCTCTATACGAAGCTCATATAATAAGATGATAAGATAAGTTAATGAAAAAAAAGATTATTGATATCATTCCTATTTCCACCACACATAATGTCGGTGAGAAACGAGTATTACTCAACAGCCAGGAGACATCCACTCCCCTCACCCAAATTGCCGTAACCCGACTAAAAGCCGGAGAAATGGCAAAAGAACACTTGCATCCTACCATGGAAGAATTCTTTCTGTTTCAAAAAGGAGATGCGATAATGACAGTCGGCAAGAAACAGATAATATGTAGCAGTGGAGATTTTATCAGCATACCTGCCAACACCCTGCACTCTTTAAAAGCAACTACGGATATTGAAATCATAACCATAGGTTGTGTAATTAAATGACATAAACATACATTGTCGATATTTACCATTAGATAGAAATGGAAAATCATATTGTGATCATGGCGGGTGGCATCGGAAGCCGATTCTGGCCGATGAGTACACCTGAATATCCTAAACAGTTTATTGATGTAATGGGATGCGGCAAGTCACTGATACAACTTACCGTAGAGCGATTTGCACCACTATGCCCAATGGAAAACTTTTGGGTAGTGACTAGTGAGAAATATACGGATATTGTAAAAGAACAGTTGCCCGATTTGCCCGAATGCAACATCCTGGCAGAACCGACTGCCCGCAATACAGCACCCTGCATTGCCTACGCCTGCTGGAAGATAAAGAAACAGCATCCGCAGGCAAATATCGTAGTAACTCCGTCGGATGCACTAGTAATAAACACCGTTGAGTTTCAACGGGTAATGCGCTGCGCACTTGATTTTACCGCCACAAACAATTCCATTGTAACGATAGGCATCAAACCCAGCCGTCCGGAAACCGGATACGGCTATATACAGGCTGCAGAACAGATTAGCGGTACTGAAATATACAAGGTAGACGCCTTCAAAGAAAAGCCGGATGTGAAGACTGCCAAAGAATACGTAGCCCACAGCAGCTACTTTTGGAATGCCGGCATTTTTGTGTGGAACGTGAATACCATAACCGATGCCATACGCAAGTTTACTCCGGACCTGGCTGCTATTATGGACAAAATGAGCCGGGATTTCTACACAGCACAAGAGGCCGACACTGTAGAAAGACTCTTCCCCACCTGTGAGAAAATATCCATAGACTACGCTGTAATGGAGAAAGCGGAAAGCATCTATACACTGCCTGCCGAATTCGGCTGGAGTGATTTGGGCAGCTGGGGGTCGCTAAGAACCCTGCTGCCGCAGGACAAACACGGAAATGCAGGTGTGGGGAATGACATCAGCCTGCACAACTGCCGTAACTGTATTATACACACTTCCGGAGAGAAACAAGTAGTAGTGGAAGGACTGGACGGCTATATCATTGCCGAACGGAACGGTGCACTGCTGGTATGTAGCTTGAAAGAAGAACAAAATATTAAACGTTTTACCCTAAAACAAAATTAGTTATGAAAAGAAATTCTAAAATGTTTCTGTTTATAGTCATGCTACTATTAACAGGAAGCAACTGTTTTTTAATGACCAGCTGCCAAAAAGATTATGACGGTCAATTGGAAATCATCCGTAACCAACTGAAAGCGGGAGAAAACAGTTACACCGAACTTAAGGAGCAGATAACCAGTCTTGAAGAAAGGGTTACCACTATCGAAAAGCAAATAGAGGATTTACAGAACGGAAACAATGGAGGCGGTTGCGATGTCGATTGCGAAGCACAGCTGAAAGAACTGAAAGAGGCATTGGAAACCGCCAAGACCGAACTGCAAGATAAGATTAATGATTTGAACGATAAAATAAAAGGGCTGCAAGACCAGATAGATAACATAACCGGTAATCAAGGCATTACCGATGAGGAACTGGCTAAAAAGTTAACAGAACTGGAAAACAAATTCCAGGGACTGCTTGATACGCTGGAAAAAGATTTGACTGGCAAAATCAATACATTGGAAAACAATATCAACGATTTACAAAGTCAGATTGATGAATTGAAGGACAAGATCGATGAACTTGCCAATCGCATCAAAAAGATGGATATTATTCCAGATTTCAACAACCAAAGCGTTCTTCTGATACAAGATGGCAACAAGTATACCCTGAAAATTAATGTAAAAGTGATGCCTGCATCGGTAATAGATGAAATGATAGAGCAAAAAGATGTTATTTCAATAGACAGCCGAAAAGTGACTCCTGTGACACGAAGTGCGGAAGCAGGTCCGGAGTTTACCGTAGAAAAAGTAGAGAAATATGATGAAGCAACATTGACGGTAACAGCTTCTGCCACAGAAGTGGAAGGATTGCCAAGTTCTGTTGCCAAAGATTTAGCATGTCAGGTAGCCGTTGTATTCAATGAAAACGCAACAGACGGAAACAGTTGCCAGAGTGGATATTATGGAGTACGCTTCTCTCCTGGAAAAGTAGTGGATGGTAACAAGGATTATGATTTCTTTCAAGGTAATACTAAGGTAAATGTTGCCACAGGTCTGGACTTAAGCAACTTTAATGACATTACCTACCAACGTAACATCCTTGCTGATGTAGAAGACTTAGGAAACGAGTTGGTAGAAATCAAAGAGACACAAAAAATACTTAAAGGCGATGATGTAAAGGCAAGTCCCAAAAATGACGGAGCCAAAAAGTTGAATGTAACATATTCTCTCGGAGTTATTTATGATGAGAGTGGAAAACCCGCCAGTGATATGAACAGCTATATAGAAATAACAACTGACGGAAGAATACTCATGAAACAGCATCTGAATCCGGGAAATGGAATTACTTCCATTGAGGGATACAGAGTAATCGTACAGTTGCAGGCTAACCAAGATGGATATTTCTACGGAAAACCGGCATATGTCTGCATCGAACTGCTAAAAAAATAACCGATTCAGTCACTTAAAAAGTACAGTATTATGAAATTGTTACAGAATATAGCAGCCGCTTCATGCCTTATATTCTTATCCGGCATGAATGCTTCGGCTCAAGAAACAATAAAAGTGGATGATCCCTGGAAGGATTATCCCAGCAAAAAAGCTTTGTACAATGATTACTCACGGTGGAGCATAGGTATTAACGGCGGTGTTCCGTTTTTTGCAGGAGACTTCCGTTCCGTAACCAAAGGTAACGGTTATTGGGGCGGAATGGTAGGACTGCAAGGCGGGTACCAGTTCAATCCGTTGTTCGGCATACGGCTGTCTGTGGACTATGCCGCCAACAAAGCCGGTTCGCGAGATTATGAAGACGACTTCATCCTCATGCCGAATGCGGAAACCTATTACAATGTAGATTTTCCGGAAGGAGCCAAATACTACAAAGAGCTGCGCAGTGACATCAGGATGTGGAACTTCGGACTGAATTTTGAAGTGAATATGTTTAACCTGTTCCGACGCAGCGATGGCAATCGCCGATGGGCATTACTGGTAGCTCCGGGTATATACATGCAGAAATTCTCAACCGAAGTGGAAGAAAAAGGCAGTGGAAACCGGTTTGCGGATAAGCTGAGCAACAAAGTCAATCTGGGACTGGGCGGAGATGTAGCATTGCGTTACCGCATCAACAAACATCTGGACGCCCAGTTGAAAGGCGGCATGATGTGGATTAACAACAACAAATTTGACGGCATCAAAACCATCTGCAACTGTAAGAGAAATACGATGTTTACCGCACAAGTGGGTCTGGTATGGAAAATAGGCAATGGAAAGAGCGGAAAGAAAGACAACATCATGTACGCTCCGGGCTATCTGCCTATGTGGAAGCGCGCTACAAAGACCGTTACGAAAGTGGTGCACGATACTATCTACATCGAACAGAAAGTGCTTGAAAAATCTCCGGAAGTAGTGGTATGCAAAGGTTTCCCGAAAGACTTGCCCGCCGTATACTTTGAACGAGGAAAGTGGAAACTGGATACGGACAAGTATGCACGCGAACTCTTCACCATTGCCAAAACACTGAAAGAGAATCCGGAAGTGCAGATTGACATCTGCGGCTATGCCGACCATACGGGCGGAGAAGCCATAAACAAAAAAGTGACGCTGAAACGTGCCGAAGCCTTGAAGAAGTTCCTCGTGAAAGTGGGTATAGAACCTGAAAGACTGCATACGTATGGTCTGGGCAAGGATATGACCATTGAAAAGGAACTGCGCTACACCGAAAAGGCACGCCGCGGCGAAGTGAAAGAAAAAGATAAAGAATAATCATACCTGATAAATTATGTTGGAAAAAGACGCTAAGATTTTTGTAGCAGGCCATCACGGACTGGTGGGTTCCGCCATCTGGAACAACCTGCTGCAAAGAGGATATACTAATCTGACAGGCCGCTCCCACAAGGAGCTGGACCTGTTGGATGGAGTTGCTGTAAAGAAATTCTTCGATGAAGAGAAACCGGATGCCGTGGTATTGGCTGCCGCCCACGTGGGCGGCATCATGGCCAATCTGCAATACAGGGCGGACTTCATCTACCGGAACTTACAGATACAGCAGAATGTGATTGGTGAAAGCTTCAGACACGGAGTGAAGAAGCTGCTCTTTCTGGGCAGTACCTGCATCTATCCGCGTGAAGCTCCGCAGCCGATGAAAGAGGAAGTGCTGCTGACATCGCCGTTGGAATATACCAACGAACCGTATGCCATTGCCAAGATTGCCGGACTGAAAATGTGCGAAAGCTTCAACCTGCAATACGGCACGAACTACATAGCGGTGATGCCTACCAACCTGTATGGACCCAACGACAACTTCCACCTGGAGAACAGCCATGTGCTGCCCGCCATGATACGTAAGATTTACCTTGCCAAATGCCTGAACGAAGGCAACTGGGATGCCGTACGCAAGGATATAGACCTGCGCCCGGTAGAGGGTGTGAACGGAAGCTGCACCGATGAGGAGATATTGGCAAAGCTGGCAAAATTCGGAATTACGCCGGAAGCCGTTACGCTGTGGGGCACGGGCAAGCCGCTGCGCGAATTCCTCTGGAGCGAAGAAATGGCGGATGCCAGCGTACATGTGTTGCTGAACGTAGACTTCAAGGATACGTATGCGGCAGGTTCGAAAGAGATACGCAACTGCCACATCAACGTGGGAACCGGAAAGGAACTCAGCATCAGGGAAGTGGCGGAAAAAATCATGGCAGAAATCGGCTTCAAGGGCGAACTGAGATGGGATGCAAGCAAACCGGACGGCACGCTGCGCAAGCTGACGGATGTAACCAAACTGCACAACCTGGGATGGCATCATAAGGTGGAGATAGACGAAGGTATACACCGGTTGTACGAATGGTACCTGAAAGGTATCTGCATCAATCACCGGACAGATTGAGAAAAGCCAGGAAAAAGATGATAAATTTATACATTTTTCATTTTTTTCTTGGCTATCAAATACATTTGACTTAATTTTGCCGGAGAAACATTCCTTATATTATCTGCCTGTCCGTAACAACCGCTTATGTGACAGGCAGTAGCGTAGCGTACTCTACGGCAAATATTCCTTATCATACATGTTGAGACTGAAAACTATTTCACTGCTGGGACACTCGGGTGAACTTGACACGTTGCCGGAAGGCAAACTGCTGATTAACACCATTAATGCACATTCTTACAATACCGCACGGAAAGACGCCGCTTTTGCCGAAGCGCTGCTGAAAGGCGATGCGCTGATTCCGGACGGAGCGAGCATCGTACTGGCATTCAAACTGCTGCGGCATGAAAAGATAGAGCGCATTGCCGGATGGGACCTGTTTCAGTACGAAATGAAAAAACTGAACGCGAAAGGCGGTACTTGCTTCTTCTTAGGTAGCAGCGAAGGTACTTTACAGAAAATAAAGGCCAAAGCCGCCGAATTGTATCCCAATATCCGGATAGAGACCTATTCCCCACCCTATAAAGCGGAATTCTCCGAAGAGGATAACCGCCGGATGATAGAAGCGGTGAACCGTGTAACGCCCGATTTGCTATGGGTGGGAATGACTGCCCCCAAACAGGAAAAGTGGGCATACGCACATCTGAAAGAGCTGGATGTAAAAGGTCCGATCGGCACCATCGGCGCTGTGTTCGACTTCTTTGCGGGAAATGTACAGCGTGCCCCCTTATGGTGGCAGGAACACAGTCTTGAATGGCTTTACCGGCTCATCAAGGAACCCAAGAGAATGTGGAAAAGATATATCATAGGCAATACCATCTTCCTGGGACACTTATTAAAAGAGAAAATATCAAATTAATAAAATACACAAAATGAAAAAAGTAGCATTAATTTCCGGTATTACCGGACAGGACGGTTCGTTCCTCGCAGAATTTTTGATTGACAAAGGTTATGAAGTTCACGGTATATTGCGCCGTTCATCTTCGTTCAATACCGGACGTATCGAACATCTGTACCTGGATGAATGGGTACGCGACATGAAGAAAGACCGCCTGGTGAACCTGCACTATGGAGATATGACGGACAGCAGCTCGCTCATCCGCATCATACAGCAGGTGCAGCCGGATGAAATTTATAATCTTGCCGCACAGAGCCACGTGAAAGTTTCGTTCGACGTACCCGAATATACGGCGGAAGCCGACGCGGTAGGTACACTGCGTATGCTGGAAGCCGTGCGCATTTTAGGCATGGAGAAGAAGACAAGAATTTATCAGGCATCTACTTCGGAGCTGTTCGGTAAGGTGCAGGAAGTGCCGCAGAAGGAGACGACTCCGTTCTATCCGCGCAGCCCGTATGGCGTAGCCAAACAGTATGGTTTCTGGATTACGAAGAACTACCGCGAAAGCTATGACATGTATGCCGTGAACGGTATCCTCTTTAACCATGAGAGCGAACGCCGCGGCGAGACTTTCGTTACACGCAAGATTACATTGGCTGCCGCACGCATTGCACAGGGATTCCAGGATAAGCTGTATCTGGGTAATCTGGATGCACGCCGCGACTGGGGATATGCCAAAGACTATGTGGAATGTATGTGGCTTATCCTGCAACACGATACGCCGGAAGACTTCGTGATTGCTACCGGAGAGATGCACACCGTACGCGAGTTTGCCACACTCGCCTTTAAGGAAGCCGGCATAGAACTGCGCTGGGAAGGCGAAGGCGTGAACGAGAAAGGTATCGATGTGAAAACAGGAAAGGCAGTGGTGGAAGTGGATCCGAAATATTTCCGCCCCTGCGAAGTGGAACAACTGCTGGGTGACCCCACTAAAGCCAAGACGCTGCTGGGTTGGAACCCGACAAAGACCAGCTTCCCGGAACTTGTAAGAATCATGGTGGAACATGATATGAAGTTCGCGAAAAAGCTGTACCTGAAAGCCCAAATGGCAGAATAACAATTACTTCGAAATAATGAAACATTTTTTTAGTCTAAGACCTTGGATACTGGCAGCGGTAGTTCTTGCTTCGGCAGGGACTACCGTTGCCGCACAAGGCAAAATGGAGGCCTATCCGGCCAATGAGAAATGGTTTGTAAGCGGTTCGGTAGGAGCCGGAGTATACGTAGGCGACTATGACATGCATGCACAGTTCGGAAACCGCATTTCCATTACGGGTGACGTAAGCGGCGGTAAATGGATTACCCCCGTATTAGGCGCCAGATTGCAGATAAGCGGAATGCACGCTTCGGGCGAAGCCATGAACGGAAGCAGCGAATCGTGGAATTTCATGATGTATCATGCCGACATCATGGTGGACGTGCTGAACTGGTGGTGCGGTGTGAACGAAGAACGTACATACAGCCTCATTCCGCTGGTGGGCGGCGGTGTGGCCAACGCCCCCGGACTGAATACCACCACAGGAGTGCTTACCGTAGGTGTGCTGAACCGCTTTAAGGTATCGGAACATCTGGACATCAATGTCGAGATAAAAGGTAATCTCGTAGAGGACAAGCTGGACGGATGCGCCAGCGGAAAGAAAGGGGAAGGTGCAGCCGCACTGACTGCCGGACTGACCTACAACTTCTGATATACAGAATATAGAACTAAACATTGACAACTGATGACAAATAGGACAAAGGTACTGTTTCTGTTTCTGGCGATGCTGGGCGCGATAAACGTCCGAGCATACGCCCAACAGAAAACCTCCGAAAAGATTTCGCCCAAAGAACGGTGGGCGTTTGAAACCAATGCAATGGACTGGCTGTTGCTGTTGCCGAATGCCAAAGTGGAATTTGACCTTTCAAGTTCTACCGACAACCGGTGGGTAGTGGGCATAGGCGCCAAATGGAACGGCAATGCCAAAATCAGTATGAACGAACGCATACAGATGAAAATCAACGATTACAGACTGGAAGTGAAAAGATATGCCAAACCTTCCTTTACCGTAAAGACGGGACAGTCCAAGATTCCCAAATTCTGGCGTACCTACTACTGGGGCTTCTATGCCGGATACAGCAAGTTTGCCGGAGCATGGGGCAAAGGCATCGCCGGCGATATGTTCCATGCCGGACTGACCGGCGGATGGCAGTTGCCCGTATACAAATGCAAACAGGGCGCAATAGACCTGGACCTGGGTCTGAGCGTGGGAGCAGCCTATGCCGAATATGACAAATATAAATATGAAGATAACCACCTGATACGTACAAAGAGCAGAGACAGGCATTTCCTGCCCTACCCCGTAGTGAGCGATATACGCGTAGGATTCGTGTACCGCTTCAGCTCTATCAGAAACAAGTACAGTCAAAGACAAAAATAAGAGATTCGTATGACAAAAGATTGTAAAAAGAAAAGTATATGGGCGAGGCTGATAGTGATAGCTGTACTGGCATGCACGGCAAGTAATGCGCAGGCACAGCTCATTGCCGGAAGAACAAACGCACTGCTTTGGGGAAACCTGACTCCGAACTTCTCGCTGGAACTGGTGACATCGAACCGGACCAGCGTTATGGCGGGAGCTTTCTACAGCCTTGACCAGAACCCGCTGGATTGCAGCATCAAAGGTGCGGAAGCGCAAGTGAGATACTGGGTGAGCGGACGGGCAATGGTGCAGAGCTTCATAGGCCTGGGCATACAGGGCATGAGGTATGACGCCACATTCTCGGATACACACCACTTCGGCGATGCCGTAGGCCCGGGAATGGTGTACGGATATGTACTGCCGCTGGGCAAACGCTTCAACATAGAATTCAGCGCCGGAATATCACTGATGTGGTACAGGGAGAAACGCTACGAGAAGGGATTGCCCGCACCGGGAGACTACAACACCACCGGACACAAGGTGATGCCCATGGGACTGGGAATTTCGTGTACTTACATTTTTAAATAATACGGAGAATGATTACTGAAAGATTGAAAATATGGATCCTGCTTCTGGTTGTGGCGGGATGCGGTACCGGCACTGCCCTGGCGCAGAAAATGGTGAAGGTATCGGGTACCGTATATAACATTGCCGAAAACCGGAAAGTGCCTTTCTCGGACGTGACGGTGGATGTGTATGCCGCCAAGACCGTAGCCGTGGGCGAGGACATGAAGAAGATACTGGACAGCAACGACCAGGAAAAAACATTGCTGCTGGACCAGGAAGGGAAAACAACCACCGACGAGAACGGGTATTATGAAATACTGGTTCCGGACAACGGTGCGCTGATTTTCAAAGTGGGACTCTCGCCCTCGGTATTGAAGGAAGTGAGACATCAGATGAAAATAGATGTGAGCATCGACGAGGGAGTGATGCTGGAGAGTGTGACCGTAACCGCCATGCGGCTGGTTCTGAAACCGGAACCGAAAGCGCCGAAGATGATCGGAAACATGCTGATTCCGTACAATACCTTCAAACTGCCTCCTTACTTCGGCAACCGCTTCTCGCGACTGATTATACAGCCGTACGTACTGGACTGCGAAACGAACGATACGGTAACCTTTGCACGCCCGTCCGTATACGACGGCAAGGAATATGCCCTGACGCAGGAACGCAAAATGGGCTATGACATGGACCGCGACCCGCTGCGTCCGTACATCAAAGCGGAGGCGCTGACTACAAGGGCCATGAACCTGGACTGGACGGATACCATCATCGTGCCCGACCCCAACCGGAACTACAGTTGCTTTGCCATCGTGAACCTGGAAGATTACAGCGCGTCGAACTCCAGAACGTACCAAATCAATACGTGCCAGACCAAACGCCCGATGAAGTTCCTGCAATACAACCTCTTCTCGGAGCAGATGGATCCGTTGCAGCACAAGGAAAGGGCACAGATAGAGAAAAGAAATACGTCGGACAAGATACAACTGTCTTTCCTCATCAACTCCGACCAACTGACGGACACGCCCGAAAATGCGCAAAGCCTTGCCATGCTGAGAAACAAGCTGAAAGAGATAGCCGAATCTCCGGGTACGGTATTGAAGGAGTTCCACGTAATAGGTACGGCTTCTCCGGACGGTCATTACAACAGTAACCTGAACCTTGCCGAAAGACGTGTACGAAAGATAGAACAGGAAATTACATCTGCACTGCCACGATATATTCTGGAGCGTGTTTACCGCAACCCGCATGCCGAAGTGGCTTCGTGGGAAGAAGTGGTGAAACTGCTGGAACGCGACGGCAAAAGCACGGAAGCCGGCAAGGTGAAAGAAATTCTGGCAAAGAACAAAGGCATAGAGGCACAAGGCAGAGCGCTGAAACAGCTTGACTGGTATCCCACCGTCATCGTGCCTTATCTGGACGAACTGCGCGTGGTGAACTATAATTGCCTTTATGAGGTGTACCGTGAACCGAATGACGAGGAAGTCATGGCACAATACAGGGAAAAAGGGCTGAAAGGCAGCTACACACGTTATGAGTACTGGAAGCTGTTCCAACTGATAACCGATGAAAAGGAACTGGAAGCTCTGTACCGCCGTGCCTACGAGGAATCACTGGAACAAAAGCATCCGTGGGCGCTTGCCGGCAACAACCTGGCGGCTTCTTACCTGGAGAGGGATACCGTGGATACTTCCATACTGGAACCGCTGATAGACCTGAGCATCCACTCCACCGACTATTCGCGCATGAATGCCGACGGAAGCCGTACGGAAATCGTGAACCGGCTGGAAGTGGTGACCAACCAACTCTGCATGTACATCAAGAAGGGAGACTTCGAGCACGCCAGCGTATTGGTGAAGATTCTGCCGGAGGACAGCAAATTCGACCTGCTGAAAGCCTATACATGGGCTTTGGGCGGCTACTTCCAGGGCGGAACGACTCCGGAAGAGAAAGAACGTGCACACAAGACTTTTGAAACCATCAAGGCTTCATCGCCCCAGAACGAAGTGGTGATGTACATGGCGCTGGATAACCGCGCCGGCAACGCCGCCGCCAAGGCTTCGCTTGCCAAACTGCCGCAGGACAGCGCACTGACCTGGTATTTCAAAGCCACCTTGTCTGCCAGAGAGGGTGAGATAGAGTTCATGAATACGGTGATTGCCCTGTCCGAATGTTTCAAACGCGACAAGAGCTTCGTGGCTACCGCACAAAATGACGGTGAATTTAACGAGGATATCATACAGGCAGCTATGGATATGTCTAACCTATAACCATAATAAGGATTGAAAATGAAATTGAAATATATGATTCCGGCACTGTGCATCTGCACATGTACGGCAATGCCGGAAATGCTCCATGCGCAGGACGACAGCCTGAAGAAGGACAGCACCGAAAGGCCTTTCAATGCAATGGACTATGTATTGCAGAAACGGTATATCCCGCAGGGAAGAGAAGTGAACAACAGCCAGCCGGGCAAGAATTTCTCCCTGTCGGTAATGGGCGGTGTGAACAAACTGAGGGGCAGTTCTTCACTGCCGGCATGGTTCAACGGCGGTATTGCCCTGACTAAGGATGTAAGTTCATTCAACTCCTACCGGGTGTCTCTGCTGGGCGGCTTCAACGATGAGCTGAAACAAGGTGGCATCGAGCTGGACCACCTGTTCAACCTGTCCGATTATATCGGCGGGTACAAAAGCGGCGCACACATCAGCCTGTATACCGTATTGGGTATAGGCGGCTATGTGAGCAAGCGCGACGGTATGGATGCCAAAATAGCCGGCGGAGTGCACGGCGGCTTGCAGGCACGCTATCATCTGTCGGGAAACTGGGACTGGTATGTGGAACCCAAACTATATCTCTATACCGACGGAATAGACGGTGCGGACTGCCCCAAACGGTATGACGTGGGATATGGCGTGTACACCGGACTGACCTACCGCTTTACCGGTCTTCCCATCAGGATGAAATCGGAAGATATGGGCGATAATATGTTCATAGAAGCGGCTATCGGTACGCAGGGTGATTTCGGAAAGCCCGTGCGCAACAATCTGCCGGCGCTGCAACCGTTGGGTCCTACCGCTTCACTGGCGATAGGTAAATGGTTCATGCCGCTGGGATGGCGCATCAGCGGCTTCGGCGGCTTCCACTATACCTTCAATTCGGACAAGTTCAAAAGCGAAGAAGCCTATGCAGGCGGCAGAGCGGAAGTGCTGGTGAACCTGAATACGCTGGTTTCGCCGAGTGTGGACGATCCGAGACTGGAAGTGAACCTTTCCGCCGGCTACGAATTCGGAGCACTGGCGCACAGAAGCAGCGACTATGCCAAGAAGCTTCGTACATTCCACGGTCCTACGGGGTCTATGCAACTGGTATATTTCCTGTCAGACCAAATCGGTATCACGGGTGAGGCGCGATACAGCAAGAGCTTCTATACGCAACCGTTCAAGAGCGGCATCACACAGGACAGACACATGCAGAATGTAGGCGTGATGTTCGGTGTGCAGTACCGTAGAAGAAAGGCCGACTTCGATGCCAGACGCGGTTTCTTCCAGCCTTATAACTTTGCGTATGCCACCGTGGGAACCAACTTCCCCATGCGCACCGCAGGCGTGAAGATGAAGGATATTCCCGATATGCTGGGACAACAGATAAGCCTGGGTGTGGGACGCCAGTACACGCCGCTGTCTGCCGTAAGAGGAAGCATCGAGATTGGGCGGTATGCTTATCAGCACGGGGGTGTGTATCCGCTGTCTGTCACCGCCGACTACATGCTGAACCTTACCAACATGATAGGCAATTATAGCGAGAACCGCATATTCGACCTCAACGCCTTTGCCGGTATCGTCTATACGCACCACGAAATGGAAGACAAGAATTACTTCGGCATCCAGGGCGGTCTGCAACAGAGCTTCAAGCTGAACGACCGCTGGAATATCTTCGCGGAAGAGTATCTGAGAGGTTATAACGGCAAGATTACTCCTTCGGCACGTACCTACACAAGCGGAGAATATACGTTTGTCTTAGGAGCTTCCATAGGAACAAGTTACCGTTTTTAAAGCAATACATAAGCATCATGACTATCGCCATTGATTTTGACGGCACAATCGTAGAGCACCGTTACCCTAAAATAGGGAACGAAATCCCTTTTGCCACCGATACGCTGAAGATGCTGATTAAAGACCGCCACCGCCTGATACTGTGGACCGTACGTGAAGGAAAGCTGCTGGACGAGGCCGTGGAATGGTGCAGGGAACGGGGCGTGGAGTTTTATGCCGTCAACCGGGACTATCCCGAAGAGGATGCCGCCCATCACGGCTTCTCGCGCAAGGTGAAAGCGGACCTCTTCATTGACGACCGCAACCTGGGCGGCCTGCCCGACTGGGGAGACATCTACCGCATGGTTCAGGAGAAGCTGACGTATGAGGAGCTGTATCGCGATACCGATAAAACTCCGCAACAAAAGAGAGGCGGTTTCTGGAGCCTGTTCAGGAAATAATCCTTTTTTGATATATATCAAACAGTACCTTAAAATAACTCTTTAAATTTGCAACGTCATTTAGAAAACGATAGAGTAAATTAGTTTTTGAAAGAGAAAGGTTAGTTTTTTTAGGGTACACTAAAAAAATACCGGGCAGCACACGGAGCACAGGAAAAGATTCCTGCCGTAGCTGTCCGGTTTTTTATTTGCCTGCCTGAACCGGGAGGTTGCCGGATATTACTGTTTCCGGTATTCCTTGGGCGAAAAGCCGGTGTGATGCTTGAAGTATTTGCCGAAGAAAGACTGATTGGCAAAGTGCAGCTCGTCGGCTATCTCCTGAATGCTCTGCTCGGATGATTTCAGCATGGCTTTCGCTTCCAGAATCACGAGGCTGTCAATCCAATCGCCCGCCGTCTTTCCGCTCACCTCTTTCACCATGGTAGAGAGGTGCTTGGGCGTAAGGAACATCTTGTCGGCGTAAAAGGACACGCTCCTCTCCTCTTTGTAAAACTCGTACACGTACCGGATGAAGCGTTCGAACAAATCTTCCTTGCGGCTTTTGGGAGTGCGCTCCTTCACGGCATGTCCCTGATAGATGTCGTATATCTCGTAGCACAGCGCCATCAGCAATCCCTGCGTAATCTCCTTGCGGTAGGGATTGTCCTTCAGCTTCACCTTGCTCCACAGGAAAGAGTGATATTCCTCGAACGCCTGCAACTCGTTGGCAGTGACAGCGATGCAAGGCCGCTCCTTTATCATGAAGAACATGGGAAACAGTTGCTGCATCGTGGGTATCACCAGGTCCATGAAGTCGCGGGACACGGCTATGAAGCTGCCTGAAAAATCATCGGAACGCTCGCCCTGCTGCACAATCTGCTCGGGCAGGATGATGCAAAGCATCCCTTCACGCATTTCATAATCCCGCAAGTTGATATTCAGCTTGCACCAGCCTTTCCGGCAGACGGCAAAGCAGGCAGCGTTCAGACGCGTAGGATATGGCGTGAAAGGGATGTCCCTTATATCATCGAAAATAGCGAAATCATTGCCGATAAAGTCAATCATGGGCAGGTGTTGTATACCGGAGATATCAACGTTGCGTATCTGTTTTGTATTCATTATTCATGCGCTTTGCCGGCAAATATAGGATTATTCACGGAATTATTGGTTTAAAAATCGTGAATGTTATCCTAATTCATTATTTTAAAGCCGATGAAGAACGTACGCGGCTGCGTGGGACCGTAGAAATAACCGGCATCGCGGAACTCGCCCTTATCCAAGTCTTTCTGGAAGCTGTTGAATATATTCTGCACACCGGTGTTCAGTTGGAACTTGATATGGTCGTGCAGCACGAAGGTATAGTTGAGCTTCAGGTTGAGATCGAAGAACTGGGGCGTGGTCTCCATGCGGTCTTCCGCGATGTACCCGGCATAGTGCGGTACAATCATCTTGCCCGTATACGTGCCGGAGAGGGAGAAGTCGAAATTCTTCAGCGGAGCGGACGAGAAGGTGAAGTAGCCGTAATAGTCGGGCGTGCGGGGCATGCGCTTGGTGGTCAGGTCCTTGCCGTCCACCTGTGTCCAGACTTCCTCGCGGGTGTAGCGGCTGCGCTGCGCGGTAAAGCCCAACTGGAGCTGCGCTTCCTTGCCGTGGGCAATCTTGGCGTCGAGGTTGGCGCCGTACACGCGGGCGCCGTTGCCGTTGCGGCGTTCCTTGATTACATCGCCCACATCATTTTTGCCGATGTCCTCGAGCACGAATACGTGGCGCAGGTCGGTATAGAAACCCTCTACAAGGATGTTTGCCTGCCAGTGTCCCAGGTGGGCGGTCCAGTCCACCGAGCCGCTGTAACTGTTGGAACGCTCCTCGCGCAGGTTGTCCGCCAGCTTGATTTGCACGCCTTCGCCGCCTACTGCGGTGACGTGCAGGTCTTCATCGTAGGCCTGCGGGGCGCGGAAACCGGTGGAGTACGTCAGGCGCGCCTGGAAGTCCTCGGTAGGCTTATAAAGCAGGTTGACACGGGGACTGAATATCAGTTTGTCTATCAGGTTGTGCTTGTCCAAACGGGCGCCGACGAGCATGGTCAGTACGTTCATCTTCCACTCGTTCTGCACGAAGGCGCTGGCGATGCGCACATCCTGCTGCATATCGCGGTGATAGCCCGTCATGACATCGTGCAGGGAGTTGTTCTGATACTCCAGTCCGCCCGTGAAGGTGGCGGGGGCGAAAAGACAGTTATTCATGTTGCCCACGTACATGCCGCCTGCCACCCACGTCAGGTCGTCCGTCTTGCCGTAGGCGTTCATGTCCTTCTGTGCGCCGTAGTAGCTGTTGCGGTCGGTGTGCTGGATGGAGCCGTACAAGGAGATTTTATGTTTATACTCGCGCCAGAAGAGGTCGTAACTCAGTCCGCCGCTGTTAATGATGTGCTTGGTCTGCTCGGTGATGTCCGCCTCGTGGGGCTGAAGATCGAACTTGTTGCCGCCGCGGCGGAACTCGTTGGTGGTGTGATACTCCAGGTTGATGCGGCTGAAATGCGTGGGACGGTAGTAGGCGCGGAAGCCGAAGGTGTTCATGTTCAGCTTGCCCAGTTCGGAGAAACCGTCGCCGTCACGGTCGTACGGATTGCGGTTGCGGTAGCTTTCGTAGAGGGCGATGCCGTAGGAGTTGTCTTTGGCCACCAGGGATACGTTCCCACCCATGTACTGCTCCCAGGACTTGCCGTCCATGTTGGAGAACATGCTCGACACCTGGAAGGAGTTGTTAATGGGGTCTTTGGTGATGATATTGATAGTTCCGCCCACAGCATTGGCGCCGAACAGCGCCGAACCGCCGCCGCGTACCACCTCTACCCTCTCGATCATGTTCACCGGTATCTGCTCCAGCCCATATACCCCGCTCAGCGCACTGATGACGGGACGGCTGTTTATCAGGATTTGCGAGTACGGACCTTCCAGACCGTTGATACGCACCTGGGGGAAACCGCAGTTCTGGCAGTTGTTCTCTACCCGCAGGCCCGACTGGTAGTTGAGCGTCTTGGCAAGGTCGGTGGAGTTCACCATCTCAAAGAGCTTGGCGCTCATTACGTTCACCACCACGGGAGCGGCCTTGCGGCTCACCTCGTTGCGGTTGGCGGACACCACAACCTCATCGGTCATGAAGCTTTCCTCTTCCATCTGGAAATGCACCACCGCCGTAAAGTCCTTGTTTACTTCAATCGCCTTTTCCTGTGTCTTATAGCCTACGGCGGATACGCGCAACGTATATTTGCCCGTCGGCAGGTTCTTGAACTCGAACTGACCTTCTTCATTGGACACTGTTCCCTGTCCGCTGCCTACAATCAAAACGGTGGCATACGGTATATTCTCTTCCGAACCTTTTACAAGAACATGGCCGGAAATCATGTTGCCTTCCCTGATAGGGTTTGCGGCAACGGCTGCACCGATACCTGCCACAGCAAGCATCAACGCCAATATAATTTGTTTCATTTGAATAATCGCTTTTATTTCAGTTACTTAATGATACCAATTCTGTACCGGTACTTGGTACGGCAAGTACCAAAGGCAGGTACGACGGATACCAAACATTGGTACGGCGAGTACCAAAGATTGGTACATCGAATACCAAGCATCGGTACAACGAATACCCAACGTTGGTATGGAGCATACCAGGCGTTGGTACAACACTATCAAAGGGTAACGGAATAAGGGGGAGCGCGGAGAGAGGGCATCCGACACGCTTTTCCCTTTATGACGGGCGTATCGGTTTCGCTTTCCATCACCTGCAACAGAGAGCGCATCGGGTGTTGCAGCTCGCAACAGTCCGGCGTGTCCGAACTGAAGTGCGACAGCAGGCCGATGACAATCAGCGAGTCGGTGGAGTGCGAATGCTGGTTATGGAAAGGGTGCGAGTGGGTTATCAGCACCCCGTTGACGTAGTGGACGTGGGTAAACGCCGTTATGCTTGCCTGGTACGCCACGAAGAGCGCCAGCAAGCATAATGCGCATATGGTTCTTTTTATTCCTCTCACGTCTTACGGTTTGTTTCTTGAGTTAGGGACGGCAAAGGTAATACTAATTTCGGTTTGTACCAAACAGAAATTCATAATCGCGCTTGGAAGCGGGAACAGCCCACTCCTCCGGAATGAATTTCCACTGGCCGAGCGCACGCGGCTCGATTACCTTCTTCTGCTCGATGTACTGCATCAGGTAATAGCGCAAATCCTTGTCGGTAGAGCTGATGATGCGTTCCTTCAACTCGTCCTGGGAGATGCCCGCGCCTTTCGTCAGCAGTTCCCCGCCGCCGTTGCCGCGATAGGAGTTCAGGGCTACCGTGTACATCTTGTCCATGTGAAACGGGGTGCCGTCTGCCATGCTGAGGATGGTTACCTTACTGCCGCACGGCTTCGTGACGTCTACCGTGTAGATGATGCCCGCGGCGGAATCGAAATTGAAACTGAAGTTCTTGAAGGCAGCCCTGTCCGCAGCGCCCTCGCGGGGTTGGTCGCGGAGCAGCAGGATGTGGTCGTCGGGCGAAGTCATGCGGTTGGTCCATAGGTCGTAGGACATTTCCAGGGCATCGTGCACTTCCTTGCCCGAAAGTTTCATGGTGTAGAGCATGTTCTCGTACTTGTAGAGGTTGAACATGTCGTACACGTAAATATCCCCTTCCTTAATCTGCGTGTCGTAGGACAAGGGAGCCGCCAATGAAATCTCGGCGCCACTGATGTCCAGCTGCAAGGTATGGATGAGGTCGATGAAGGCGGAAGAACCGAAATAGGCGGGACGGGTGGAGACCGTCTTCGTGAAGCGTCCGATTCTTTTCGATACGAAATCCTGAATGGTGGCGTACTGCGGCGAGAAACGTTTCATGAATTCACCGCTGATGCCGTAGGGGGCGGTTTCGGTGAGCACGCCGTCAATCTGCTTGTCCGTAACCTTACCGTTGCGCAGGGTCACGGTAATGTCGATGTCGCTCACCACAATGCCGTTGCTGGCGGGGTCCATCACCAGTACGGAGTCGCCTGCCACGTTCTGCACCTTCTTGCATTCGCGGGCGTGGTCGTGGCCCATAAGCACGATGTCGAAGCCCGGAACATTGCGGGCTACGTCCAGCGAGGCATTCTCCCGGTATTTGCCACCCATCAGCAAGGCGTCCTGCCCGGCATGGAACATACCGATTACAATATCGGGACGCTCCTTTTCGCGGATTATCTTCATCCACTTGCGGGCGGTCTCTTCCATGTCGTCAAAACGAAGCCCCCGCCACAGATTCTCGGAGAGCCACACCGGAATGGCGGGCGTTATCATGCCGAGAACGGCAATCTTCACTCCGTCGCGCTCCAGCACCTTGTAGGGCCGGAAGTGGGGTTCGCCCGTAGCGGTATCGATGATGTTGGCACCCAACACCGGAGCACGGCAGTCGCCTGCCCAACGGTCGAAAACGGCACGTCCCGTCTCTACATCGTGGTTGCCCATATTGGCGGCATCATAGCCCATGAAGTTCAGCATATCGGCGGTTACGTGGAGCGATACCGTGTCGATGTAGTTATAGTAATAGGCGGTGGGCTGGCCTTGCAGGATGTCGCCGTTGTCCAGCAGAATCAGGTTGTCTTTATAGGTTTCGCGCGCTTTCTGCACGAATGCGTGCACGCGTGCCAGGCTTCCGGCGGCCTCCCGCTGAAGGATGAAATCGTGGGGATAGAAATTACCGTGGATATCACTGGTCTGTACTATTTTCAGTTTTACTTCTTTATCCTGCGCAGCAACTGCTCCAATCAGCAGGAACATCCACGCAAGACAGCAGGTCAGTCTTTTCATTTCGTTGTTCTGTTAATGTATAAATACCATGTGTAAACAGCGCAAAGATATAATAAAACTCACAAAAAGGCGGTAGGGAAAGATTGTTTTTCGTACTTTTGGCGCTCATTATCAAAAAAAGAAGCTGACATGACACAAATCTTTCACAGCATGATAGCTGCCATTCTCGGCATATCGGAAAAACAAATCGGGCAGACACTCTCCCTGCTCGACGACGGAGCAACCATCCCGTTCATCAGCCGCTACCGCAAGGAAATGACGGGCGGACTGGACGAAGTGCAGATAGAATCCATCCGTACCCATTACGAAAAACTGAAGGAAACGGCGAAACGGAAGGAGACCATCGTCGCCACCATCCGCGAACAGGGGAAAATGACCCCGGAACTGCAAAAGCGCATTGACGACACGTGGGACAGCACCGCCCTCGAAGACATCTACCTGCCCTACAAGCCCAAACGGAAAACCCGTGCGGAAGCCGCCCGCCAGAAAGGACTCGAACCGCTTGCCACCCTGCTGATGCTCCAGCGCGAGCCTCATCCCGAACAGCGTGCCGCCGCCTTCGTAAAAGGCGATGTAAAGGATGCGGACGATGCCCTGAAAGGCGCACGCGACATCATAGCCGAACAGGTGAGCGAGAACGAACGCGCCCGCAACATGCTGCGGAATACCTTTGCACGCCAAGCCCTGCTGACCGCCAAAGTGATAAAAGGCAAAGAGGAGGAAGGCGCCAAATACCGGGATTACTTCGACTGTTCGGAACCCCTGAAGCGATGCAGCTCGCACCGCCTGCTTGCCATCCGCCGCGCCGAAGCGGAAGGTCTGCTCAAAGTGAGTATCAGCCCCAACGACGAAGAGTGTGTGGAACGGCTGGAACGGCAGTTTGTACAAAGTAACAACGCCTGCGGGAAGCAGGTAGCGGAAGCCGTGCAGGATGCCTACAAGCGTCTGTTGAAACCGTCCATCGAGACCGAGTTTGCCGCGCAAAGCAAGGAGCGTGCCGACGATGAAGCCATCCGCGTCTTTGCGGAAAACCTGCGGCAGTTGCTGCTGGCATCGCCCCTGGGGCAGAAAAGGGTGATGGGAATAGACCCCGGATTCCGCACCGGCTGTAAGGTGGTGTGCCTGGATGCGCAGGGCAACCTGCTGCACAACGAGAATATCTACCCGCATCCGCCGGTGAACCAAAGCAAAGAGGCGTTTGCCAAACTGCAGAAGATGATAGAGGCCTATAAGGTGGAAGCCATCGCCGTGGGCAACGGCACTGCCAGCCGCGAGACGGAAGATTTCCTGAAACGGCAGACGTTCAACCGGGAAGTGCAGATTTTCATTGTCAGCGAGCAGGGTGCATCCATCTACTCCGCTTCCAAGATAGCCAGGGATGAGTTTCCGGAATATGATGTAACGGTGCGCGGCGCCGTATCCATCGCCCGCCGGCTTATGGACCCGCTGGCGGAGCTTGTCAAGATAGACCCGAAGTCCATCGGTGTGGGGCAATACCAGCACGACGTAGACCAAAGCAAGCTGAAGAAATCCCTCGACCAGACTGTGGAGAACTGTGTAAACCTGGTCGGCGTAAACCTGAATACGGCAAGCAGCCATCTGCTGACGTATATATCGGGACTTGGCCCTCAACTGGCGCAGAACATCGTGAACTACCGCGCCGAGAACGGAGCATTCGCATCGCGCAAGGAGCTGATGAAAGTTCCGCGCATGGGCGCAAAGGCTTTTGAGCAATGTGCCGGCTTCCTGCGCATACCGGATGCCGAGAATCCACTGGACAACACGGCGGTGCATCCCGAAAGTTACCACATCGTGGAGCAGATGGCAAAGGACCTGGGATGCAGCGTGGCCGAACTGATTGCCAACAAGGAACTGCGCCGGAAGATACAGCCGGAACGCTACCTCTCTCCCACCGTCGGAATGCCGACCTTGAAGGATATCCTGCAAGAGCTGGAGAAGCCGGGGCGTGACCCGCGCGGGCCTATCAAGGTGTTCGAATTCGATAAGAACGTGCGTACAATCGATGATTTGCGCATAGGCATGGAGCTGCCGGGCATCGTGGGGAATATCACCAACTTCGGCGCTTTCGTCGATATAGGTATCAAGGAAAACGGCTTGATACACCTCTCCC
>OGXY01000019.1_pt1 | contig 151668 bp, 136 predicted proteins | sample 1576411 | NCBI WGS metagenome assembly OGXY01 (sample SAMEA3541498, study PRJEB24748) | human gut metagenome | biome: human gut; feature: human-associated habitat; material: faeces | place: China | collected 2012 | reverse complement strand
CATATCGACGGGGAGGTTTGGCACCTCGATGTCGGCTCATCACATCCTGGGGCTGGAGCAGGTCCCAAGGGTTGGGCTGTTCGCCCATTAAAGTGGTACGTGAGCTGGGTTCAGAACGTCGTGAGACAGTTCGGTCCATATCCATCGCGGGCGTAAGAGACTTGAAGGGGGCTGCTCCTAGTACGAGAGGACCGGAGTGGACGGACCAATGGTGTACCAATTATCCCGCCAGGGGTACAGTTGGGTAGCTACGTCCGGAAAAGATAAACGCTGAAAGCATCTAAGCGTGAAACTTGCCTTAAGATGAGGTCTCCCGAAGCGAAAGCTTGAAAGACACCTTGAAGATGACGAGGTTGATAGGCCAGGAGTAGAAGTTCAGTAATGAATGTAGCGTACTGGTACTAATATGTCGAGAGCTTAACTTAAAAAAGAAATGACTTGGAGCAAAGTAATCTTCTGAGTGGTTTTGAAAGATTGATATCTTTCAAAAAAGAAAAAGAGAATATCTGGTGACGATGCCTAAATGGTTCCACCTGTACCCATACCGAACACAGTAGTTAAGCATTTAGAGGCCGAAAGTACTTGCATGGAGACGTGCTGGGAGGATAGGAAGTTGCCAGTTAAGAAAAAAGCACTGAATACTTCAGTGCTTTTTTCTTTGTATTTTATGAATAATTATTGACAACTCATTAAAAATTTTGCATAATATTTCCATAGAAAAATATTGAATTCGTCATTTTAGACTATAACTTTTTCTGAATAAAACAGAGGAGTTATAGTCTTTTTATTTTATAAAAATTAAAAAAATGGAGGAGTAAATTTATTTATGGAAAAACTTTTATGGAAAGAGAAATTATCTTATGGAATAGGAGCTTATGGAAAAGATTTTATTTATAATATGATAGCTGCTTTTCTGATGATTTTTTATACTGATGTTGTTGGTGTATCATTAATTTTTGTGAGTACTTTATTTTTAGTGATTCGCATTGTAGATGCTATAACTAATCCTTTTATGGGCTGGCTTGTTGATAATACAAAAACTAAATGGGGAAAATTTCGTCCTTGGATTTTAATAGGAACAATAATAAATTCTTTTGTTTTAATTCTATTATATTTAAATCCAGCAACTTTTTTACAAGGAATTTTGATAAATGTCTGGTGTATTGTTACATATCTGTTATGGAGTCTTACATATACATTGATGGACGTGCCTTTTTGGGCAATGATACCGGCATTTTCAAATGATGCTAAGGTTAGAAATGAAATTTCTATGTTATCTAGATTATTTGCGACTTTTGGTGGTCAAATGATGTCTACAATTGGTTTATTAGTAATCGCTTGTTTAGGCGTGAATATGGGAGCTAGTGAAAGTGATGGTTATTTGAGATTTGCCGTGATTGTAGCTGTTGTATTCAATATTTGTGAAATAATATGTGTTAGAAATGTCAGTGAACATGTAGTTATAAAAAATAAAAGAGATATTAAACTTAGTGAAGTATTGAATTTCTTGAAGGAAAATGATCAATTATTAATTATTATTTTTATGACGATATTACAGCAAATTGCAGTATTTTTATGGACTGGAATGAATATTTATTTTTTCAAATATGTAGTTTGTCATGAAGAATGGTTTTCTATTTTTGGCATAGTTAATTTTATCGTTGGCTCTATAGGTTTGATAGCTTTTCCATCTTTAGCAAATAAATTTTCACGAAAAGTAGTTTATATTTTATCTGCTGTTTTATTAGTTTTAGGTTTATTAGGCATGTTTTTTGTTGGTGATGACCATAAAGCAAGTGTTGTTTTATTTTTCAGTGTAGCTAGTTTATTTTGTTTAGGAAATGCTTTGGCTGGTGTATCAACTACAGTGATGTTAGCAGATACAGTTGATTATGGTGAATATAAATGTGGTGTTAGAAGTGAAGCAATAGTTTTTTCGGTGCAGACTTTTACAGCAAAATTTGGTTCAGCTATAGCTGGCTTTATAGGAGCAATGGTTTTATCTTTAGTTGGTTATGTACCAAATGTAATGCAAACTGCAGATACGATATTAGGTCTTAGATTAATGATGTTTGTAGCATCTGCTTCATTATTTATTATTATTTTATTTATCTATCTTAAATTTTATAAATTAAATGGAAGTTTTTATCAAAATATTTTAGATGAATTAGTTATAATGCGTAAAAATAATAATTAGCAAATTGACAGAAAAAAATTTTTTTGATAATCTATTATAAGTAAATTTGCCATGAAAAAGGGCTATAGATTTTGTTGTTTCTGAGAAAAACAGCATGGTCTATAGCCCTTTTTATTTTTAGTTTTAGGAGGTTTTTTTATGAATATTGGTTGGTTAAAAATTATAGGAGCAACTTTATTTGAGTTGGTGTGGGTAACAGGTTTAAAATATGCTGAACTTCCATGGCAGTGGGGTGTAACAGCATTATCTATTTTAGGTTCTAGTTATTGTTTGATTACAGCGGGCAATACGCTTCCTGTCGGTACTGCTTATTCTGTATTTGTGGGATTGAGTGCTATCGGTACTATTTTAGTAGAATTTTTAGGTTTTGGTATTTTTCCTAGTTTTTGGCAATTATTATTTATTATTATTTTGATTTTAGGTGTTATTGGCTTGAAATTATTGAATGAAAAAGTAGAAAGATGAGATGATTGATTATGGAATGGATTTATGTTGTTATTGCAGGACTTTTAGAAGTTTTAAGTATAAATTATATGAATAAGTGGCAATTAGTTAAGCATTTAGGATTAAAAAAATCTGGAATTTTGATTATAAAAATGGTTTTAGCTTTTGCTACAAGTTTATTATTATTAAATTTAGCCTTGAAAACTTTACCAATGAGTATTACATATGCAGTATGGTCTGGAATTGGTTCAGTAGGTGGTGTTTTGGTGGGAATTATTCGTTATGGTGAAAGTGCAAATTGGAAAAGACTTGTTTGTATAGCAATGATTTTATCTTCTGTTGTTGGTTTAAAATTAGTTTCTTAAGATTTTATATATTGTAGATTGCGGATATGAGTGAGAAATTTAAAATATTTATTTACGATATTGATGCATTTACCAACAAATAAAGCAGATATAATAGTACCAATGCCGATACCATTTAATTCGCCAAAGAAGATAAAGGATAATATACAAGCAATTACTATTAAGGTTATGTCAAAGTAGATTTTTACTGTACCAAATTTTATTTGTGGCTTTTTTAAAGCAATGACTAAAGCTAAAGCACGGACAACGCCTTCTCCAGGAACAACAATTACATTAGGAGCGACTTCAATAGAAATTCCTATTGCTAAAATAAAGCAACCAATAAAAAGCGATATTAATTTTACGATAAGGGTTTCAGGCTCAAAGGCTGATAGTAAATTCATGCTAACATCAATGAAGAAACTAAATATGATATTGGCTACTATTTGTAAAAATTGTATAGGTTCAAAATCACGGCGTAAAAGTGCTATTTCAATTAAGATAAAAATTATATTGAAGATGAAGGTCGTTAAACCAAAACTGAAATCTGTATATTCAAGGCTAAAAATGTAAGGAATAGATGATATTTGTGAGGTACCTAAATTACTTTTGGTGATAAAAGCTATGCCAAATGAATTTATAATAATACCTAAAAAGAAATAAAAATAACGTAGAGATATGACTTTCAAGATTATTCCTCCTCCAAATTTTTGATTATTGTATTAAGTGTTTTTAAAAGATGTTGTTGCTCTTGAGGTGGAATGTTTTTTAAGGCTTTATCATCAATGCTAAAGCAAATTTCTTTTACTTTATGAGCCATTTGAAGACCTTTTTCAGTCAGATAGATATAAGCAGAACGTTTATCTGTAGAATGTGTTTTTCGCATAATTAAACCATCTTTTTCCATGCGAACTAATAAACTGGTGATAGTTGATTTGTCTAAGACGCAATAGTTACTTATATCTTTAGCTATAGAGCCATTATGTTCTAAAAGATATTCTAAAATTTTGGGCTGACCAGGTAGAAGCTTTAGTGATGAAATCTTTTGGACAATATTTTTGTTACTATGATGAAAACTTTTTAATAAAAGAAAATGCAATTCGTCAGATAACATTTTATTACCTCCAATATAGTTTGAAATCAAACTATATTATAGAAAGCTATAAATTGAATGTCAACAAATAATATAAATATCCTACTAGACAGAAAATAGAAGTATAGATATAATATATCAGTATTTTTAGTAAGAGGTGATAATGTTTTGAGTGTAAAAGAACAGGATTTGAATTTACTTCAAGTAGGAAAAAAAGAACAATATGCAGCTAGAATAATATTTTTTGTTGCAGGTTTTGGTATATCTACATGGGCACCAATGATACCGATTATAAAAGAACGTTTACAAATTGGCGCTGATGTATTGGGTTTATTGTTATTATGTATTGGCGTAAGTTCTTTTTTGATGATGCCTATAGCTGGATTGTTTGCACAAAAATTTGGCTGTAAAAAAGTTTTGCGTGTTATGGGTTTGTGCATGGGCGTAGAAATTATAATATTATCCATGTTACCTAATATTTATATGTATGCTATCTTTTTATTTGTTTTAGGTGCTATAGGTGGTATATTGAATGTAAATATGAATATTCACGCTGTAATCGTAGAAAAACTTTCCCAAAAACGCATGATGTCTGGTATGCATGCTTTATGGAGTGTAGGTTGTTTTGCTGGAGCTGGTTTATTTAGTATTTTGGCTAAATTAGGTTTAGGTATTAGTCAAATAGCAATTATACATTGTATTATTATTTTCATGATTATTTTTGCTTTCAGTAGATATTTCTTACCGTATAAAGGTGCTAGTAATGGTAAAGCTATCGCTATACCAAAAGGGATTGTAACTTTATTTGGAGTTTTAGCTGTTATATCCTTTTTAGGTGAAGGTGGCATGATGGACTGGAGTGGTGTATTTTTGACAGAAGCTAAAGGTGTAGATTTATCTTTAGCTGGTGTTGGTTATGCAGTATTTTCAGCAGCTATGCTCATTGGTCGCTTGATTGGTGATAAAGTAGTACAAAAATTAGGCGAACAGCGCGTTGTTATTTTTGGTGGAATAGTAGCAAGTATAGGATATATAATTTCTATTGTTTTTGATAATTTCTTTATGATGCAATTTGGTTTTATTCTTCTTGGTTTTGGAGCTGCAAATATTGTTCCTGTAGTATTTACTTTATTGGGCAGACAAAAAGAAATGCCTATAAATTCAGCAGTAACAGCTGTTACTAGTATGGGTTATTTAGGAGTAATGTTTGGCCCTGCTCTATTAGGGTTTATTGCTCATGGGATTGGTATTGTAGCAGTATTTTGTATTTTAGCTGGACTGTTTATTTTGCAAGCAATAGTATCTTCTTATGTATTTAAAGTTTTAAATTAAATATGATAATAATAAACCTTGTATAGTTAAAAAAATTAGGCTATACAAGGTTTTATTATTATAGCTTTTTTTATTAATTTCATATAATATGATATGTATATATAGGAATTTATCTAAAATAAAAAAAGAAAAGAGGTTTATTTGTGAGTTTAGAAGACAAAGAGTTAATGCAGTTTAAGGTCGGCAAAAAAGAACAGTATGCAGCTAGAATGGCTTTTTTTATACCAGGTTTTGCCATTTCTACATGGGCGCCTATGATACCTATGATTAAAGAACGTTTACATATTGAAGCAGATATTTTGGGATTATTATTATTATGTATAGGTATAAGTGCTTTTATTGTTATACCGATTGGCGGTCTTTTAGGTAAAAAATTTGGTTGTAAAAAAGTGATGGTTACTACAGGTAGTTTATTTGCGATAGTATTAGTAGCGTTGTCTTGTTTACCTAATGTTTGGTCATATGCTATTTGTTTGATTTTAGTAGGCGCGATTATGGGTTGTACAGAAGTTTGTATGAATATCAATGCTGTTGTTGTTGAAAAATTATCACAAAAGCGCATGATGTCTAGTATGCATGGTTTTTGGAGTGTTGGTTGTTTTTGTAGCGCTGGTTTATTTAGTATTTTAGCTAAGATGGGGCTTGATGTATTTTTTATAGCAATCATTCATTGTTTAATAATTTTAGCTATTGTAATTTTCTTTGGCAGATATTTTTTAGATTATAAAAGTGCTAATAGTGAAAGTGCGATTGCTATTCCTAAAGGAATTGTTGTTTTATTCGGCATTTTAGCATGTGTGAGCTTTTTAGGCGAAGGTGCAATCATGGATTGGGGCGGTGTATTTTTAGCTGAGGTAAAAGATGTAGAATTATCTTTAGCTGGTGTGGGATATGCTGTTTTTTCTGTAGCAATGCTTATCATGCGTTTAATTGGGGATAAAGTAGTACAATTTTTAGGCGAGGAAAAAGCTGTAGTACTAGGAAGTAGTTTAGCGGGATTAGGATTTTTATGGATAATTATTATAGATAATTTCTATTTAATGTTGATTGGTTTTGTTTTACTTGGTTTAGGTGCTGCAAATATTGTGCCTGTATTATATAGTTTGTTGCAATATCAAAAAGATATGCCGATAAATGCTGCTGTTACAGCAGTAACTTGTATGGGTTATACAGGTGTTATATTAGGGCCTGCTATCTTGGGATTTATCGCTCAAGGAATAGGAATTATATCCGTGTTTTATTTATTGATGATTTTATTTATCGTGCAAGTTGTCATGGCAAAATATGTATTTAATAGATTAAAATGATAATAAGCAAGAAAAAGATATTCTAGTGAGAATATCTTTTTTTATATAAAAATGTGTTGTTTTATATTGATTTATGTTAATTTATGACTTATAATAAGAAAAAGAAATTTGATTTTTGTTTATTGTATATTTAAATGAAATTTTGTGAAAAAAAGAACAATTAAATCATATATTATAAATGGAGGCATTTAAATGATTTGTAGAACAATATTAAATGAAACATCTTATTTTGGTAAAGGAGCAATAAAAGAGATTGCAAATGAAGTAATTAATCGTGGCTTGAAAAAAGTTATGTTAGTTACAGATAAAGATTTGCTTAAATTCAAAGTAGCTACAAAAGTATGTGATATTTTAGATGAAGCAAAAATAGATTATGAAATTTATGATAAAATAAAAGCTAATCCTACAATCAAAAATGTTACTGAAGGCGTGGATTTTTGTAAACAATGTGGTGCTGATGTAATTGTTGCTGTAGGTGGCGGTAGTGCTATTGATACAAGTAAAGCAATTGCTATCATTATGAAAAATCCAGAATTTGCTGATGTTAGAAGTCTAGAAGGTGCTTCACCAACTAAACATAAAGCAATGCCAATTATTGCCGTATCCACAACATCTGGTACAGCAGCAGAAGTAACTATCAATTATGTAATTACTGATGAAGAAAAAAATCGCAAATTTGTTTGTGCTGACCCACATGATATTCCAGTAGTGGCAATTATCGATCCAGATATGACTGCATCTATGCCACCAAAACTCTGTGCAGCAACAGGAATGGACGCACTTGTTCATGCTATCGAAGGTTATATCACTAAAGGTGCATGGGAATTAACAGATATGATGCATATAAAAGCTATTGAAATCATAGCTCGTTCTTTAAGAGATTCTGTTAAAGGTGATCCAGAAGGTAGAGCACAAATGGCTTTAGGTCAATATATTGCAGGAATGGGCTTTTCTAATGTTGGCTTAGGTATAGTACATTCTATGGCTCATCCATTGAGTGCAGTATATGACATTCCACATGGTGTTGCTTGTGCTATTTTATTAACACCAGTATTGAAATTTAATGCGCCATCAACAGCAGATAAATATCGTGATATCGCAGTAGCTATGGGCGTAAAAAATACAGAAGATATGAGTATTGAACAGGCTCGTCAGGCTTGTATTGAAGCCGTAGAAAAATTGAGTGTAGATGTGGGAATTCCTCAGAAATTGACTCAATTAGGTGTAAAAGAAGAAGACCTTCAATTTTTATCTGAATCTGCTTTTGTTGATGCTTGTACACCAGGAAATCCAAGAGATGTAAGTGTAGAAGCTATTAAAGAAATTTATAAATCTATCATGTAATAAAATTTAAATTAAAAAAGATAGTTATAGGACTAAATTTTGTCTTATAACTATCTTTTTATTTTATATTTGATTTTAATTTAAGCTAAATGAAAAAGATTTTTTTGAGAGAAAACTACAAGCGTATCTTTTTCTTCTAGAATAGTATCGCCATCAGGTATGATATCTACGCCGTTTCGTTGAATTAAAACAACAAGTGAATCTTTTTTGATATCAATATCGCGAAGTTTTTTGCCAATGAATTCATTATTAGAATCAATATTTATTTCATTTAAAGTGATATTATCATTACCTTGATATGTTTTAGCACAGATAATGAGAGTGTCTCCATCGCGCAAGAAGGTATCGCCTTTTGGCGTTATAGTAGCACCTTTTCTTAAAATAGCAGCGATTAATGTGCCAGGAATAGAACCTATATCGCGAATTTGTTTATTAATCCATGGATGAGAATTAGTTAATTCTAAACAAGTGAAATGTATATTATTTTCATCAGTATAATCATTGAATGTTTTTAGTACATTTTCATGTTCATCAAGCATATTTAAATGTTTAGATGCTGAAGGAAGAAAGGCTCCTTGAAATAGTAAAGATAAAAGAACAACGCAAAATACTATGGAGAAAATCGAGTCATCAGCATAATTTGGAGATACAACAGCGACAATCGCAAAAACAATGGAAGCAGCTCCACGAAGACCAGCCCATGACATGATTAATTGTTGATTTAAAGGAGCTTTAAATGGAGATAATAATATTGCCATGGTTATAGGTCTAGCGATGAATGTAAGGAAAATAGCAATAAATAAAGCAGGAACAAAATAATATGGTAATTTTGAAGGAAATACTAATAAACCTAATAAGAAAAAGATGAGCATTTGCATCATGCCATTAAAAGCATCGAAGAAATTTACGAGATTTTTCTTTTTGGGGATATTTTGATTGCCTAAGATGATACCTGCAATATAAGTGCTTAAATAACCATTGCCATCAACTAGAGATGGGAGCGCATAAGCAGCTAAGGCAATAGCAACTAAGAATATAGAGTCAAAACCATTTTCGCCGAATTGAACATTTTTTAATATCCAAGAAGCGATAAAAGCTAAGACAACACCGATGATAATTCCATAAGCAAATTGAGCAAAAATTAAATAGGAGATATCAAAGAAGTTTAAGCTACTGCCAATGCTAGTTAATAAAATTATGGTTAGCATATAAGCACAAGGGTCATTACTACCACTTTCAATTTCTAGCATAGGAGCAGTACTGTATTTTAGATTTAATTTTTGTGAACGCAAAATAGAAAAGACAGAAGCAGCGTCAGTAGAACTAAGCACAGCACCAATTAATAATCCCTCAAGAGGGGGTAAACCTAATACTAAATGACAAAAAATACCAGTGAGTGCAGCTGTGATAAATACGCCAAAAGTACTCAGTAAAACAGCTTGTTTAGCTATAGGACGAGCAGTTTTCCATTTTGTACCAAAGCCACCATAAAACATGATGAAAATGAGAGCGGCAGAACAGATTTTTTCAGCAAGAGAATAATCTTCAAAATGAATTTGAAATAAACCATCAGAGCCAAAGAGCATACCAAGACCAATAAAAAATAAAAGTGTAGGCACGCCAAAGCGAGTAGATAATTTACTTCCAATTACACAAGCAATCAAAATAATTGCACTGATTAAAAGAAATAAAGTCATAAGTATAATCTATCCTTTTCATTATATTTATATATAGAAATTATCTCAAATAATTATGAAGATGTCAAAAAAAGGCAACTTATTTTTACTATTTAAATAAAATAAGTTGCCTTTTTTACAATTAAGCTTGTTCAGGAATTAAACCATTTTGATAAGCGAGCATTAAATGGTAGATATCATTTATTTGACATTGGATTTCTTCGCCTAAATCAGTATCAGCTGTTGAAGAATGATAATTTTGTAATTCTAAAGTACAGGAAACTGACTCAATATCTTGGTTGGCTTTTAAGGACTCTTTGATATTAGCACAGGATTGATGTTCTAAAAGACGTAGTCCACGTGAATTAGAAATTAAAGTATAACCAGCGATTCCTGTTTTTTTATGATAGGCCCTGCAAAAACCACCATCAATGATGATTAATTTTCCATTTGCTTTTACAGGACTTTCTCCTTCTTTTACTTTTACAGGAACATGACCATTGATTATATGTCCACGTTTTGTTTTTAAGGAAAATTCTTCAAGTATCATATCGCAGATTTTTTCATCATTGCAATATTTATAATATGCATCAGAAGGTTCAATCCATGTATCTGTATCTTCAATAAACATACGTTCAAATGTTTTAAATTCTCTACCAGAAAATGGTGAATATCTGCCACACCAGAAATAATACATTAAGTCGATATTTTTTTGTTCATATAGACCAAGATATGCTTGGCGAATAGTTTTATCAACAAAATCTAAATAATTTTTTCCAGAATAATATTTGTTATTTAGATGAATACGCATGAAGCTACCATCATCATTTAGCGGTATACAACCATGATAGAGTAAATTGTTATTATATGCTTTATAGACGCTACCTTTTTGGTAAAGAAAATCAATATGTTTGCGCAAGCGCACACTATCTAAAAATGCTGATTTTATATCAGATAAGACTTCAGCTTCTTCTAAAGATAATTCATAAGGATTTTGAGGATTTATTGTAGGGAAGGAAGGACTCTTTATTGGATAAGATATATTATTTATTTTTATATGTTTAGAGGTGTAATCTATTTTATCTAATAAAAGACGACTATCCATTTGAAAATCTGGATTGCGTTTGATGAGTTGTCCTTCTAATTTAAATAAAATTATAGAGATAGTGCGTTGCATAGCGATTAATAGTGTTTTATTAGGATAGAGTTTACTAGCTAGAGAAGATAGCGAGCGAAGGCTGATAGCATATCCTTTTTCTAAAACAGCAGTATTATTATAAGATAAACAGTTTCGCACTACTGTCGCTATACAAGCTTCATTACCACACATTGCACCCATCCATAAGATATCGTGATTGCCCCATTGAATATCTACCGAATGATGTTGGCGTAGCATATCTATGATAGAGTCAGGTCGTTGTCCTCGGTCATAAATATCGCCGACGATATGCAAATGAGCAACAGCTAGTTTTTTGATGAATTTTGTAAAGGCAATGATAAAATCTGTACCACTATTAATATTGATTAAAGTATTTAAGATAGTATTGAAATATACCTCTTGGAAAGTATCATCATTTGGTCTAGCTGTGAGCAATTCAAGAATGATGGTTTCATATCCTTTAGGCAGTAAATTTTTTAATTCTGATTGAGGATATTTATAAGACATCAATCTTGATAGACGCAATAAATAGATGAGATTTTGAGAATACCATTGAGTAGTGATTAATTTTTGTTTTTTTAAATTGAGTATTTTTTCTTTAGGATAATAAATTAAAGTACAAAATTCAGCTTTTTGTGAGGTGGACATTTCTTCAGAAAATAAATAATCTACTTTTTCTTTGATAACACCAGAGCAATTATTGAGAATATGGAAGAAGGACTCATATTCACCATGTAAATCACTCATAAAATGTTCTGTTGGTCGAGCTAAGTTTAAAATAGCTTTTAAGCGAATTAGCTCAGTTACAACAGATTGACGATTAGGGTATTTTTCTGACAATAAATAAAGATATTTGTATTTTTGTTTATTCTTATCCACAACAATACTCCTTTTTATAAGATGTGATATTAGTATTATATAATATTTTCATTTTTATGAAAATAAAGTTTTTTTAGTATACGTTTACTAAAATAGAGAAATAACAATTGCGGAATAATTGATAAAATCTTATAATAGAATAGTTAATATTTAAATGAATTTGAATAATGTGAGGGATAATAATTGGGAAATGGAGATAAAAAAAATAAAAGCAGTTATGTAAAATATATCTTGATATTAGTAGTTGTTTTTATTTTATCTGGTATGGTAGGAGCTTTTTTTGCTAATGCGTTAGTTGATAATAAACCAGATTATAATGAAGATGATAAAAAAGGTATGTTAGTTGCAAAAGATAAGGCTACTGTAATGATTATGGGGGTAGATGAGCGCGCTGATGATGTGGGGAGAAGTGATACCCTAATGATAGCGACATTAGACCCGGATAAAAATCAAGCAGCATTATTATCTGTACCTCGTGATACGCGTGTAAAAATAAAAGGTCATGGCTTTGATAAGATTAATGCAGCTTATGCCTATGGTGGTAGAAAATTAACTCAAGAAACCATTGAAAGTTTATTAAATACACATATTGATCATTATATAAAAATTAATGTACATGGTTTTACTAAAATTATTGATGCTTTAGGCGGTATTGATATTGATGTAGAAAAACGCATGTATTATGAAGACCCATGGGATGATGATGGCGGTTTATATATTGACCTTCAGCCAGGTATGCAACATATGGACGGCAAGACTGCGATAACATATGTACGCTATCGTGATGAGGAGGGCGATATTGGTCGTATCAAACGTCAACAGAATTTCATGAAAGCAGTAATGGACAAATTAGTATCTCCAACAATTATTCCTAAATTGCCAGCTATTGTATCTGCTGTTTCTGATTCAGTGGAAACTGATATGTCAGTTAGTGAAATATTATCTTTCTTGGGAACACTTCAAGATGCAAAAGATAATGGATTAAAATCAGAAATGTTACCAGGTAAACCAGTATATATAGAAGGTATTAGTTATTGGGTACCAGATATCAGTAAGACAAGACAGATTTTAGCAAATACATTAGGCATAAAAATCAATCAATCAATTACAACATCTATTCATGAAGATAATATAGAATATGAAGAATCTATTCCTGATAATGCTGTAGAAGTAACAGAAAAAGAACGCATAAAAAGAGAAATTGCACAGGAACGTGAAGAAAGATTGCAACGACTTCGTGAAGAACAAGAAAAATCTACAAAACGATTTAAATCTGAAGTAGATGAAGAACGTCCACGAACAAATAGTAATCGAGAAAAAGTAGAAACTAGAGAAGAAACTCCAGTGGAAGATAATACAACAAAACAAAAAGAACCTGTGCCACAAACACCAACAAGAGATGTCCCAGCTATAGATATGAATACTACAGGTAAATCATAAATAAAAAATACCGCAAATAGGATAAAAACTATTTGCGGTATTTTTAGTTAACGAAATAATAAATTTAAGATTAATGTTAAGATAATACTAATTAAAATAGAACTACCTAAAGGAAAATAAACGCCCCAATTATTACCTTCCCATTTAAAATCAAATGGTAATTTACCTAGAGGTAATAATTTTCCACCAAAATGGATTAATAGACCGATAATAACAAGAGCAATTCCTATATAGATGAGTATTTTTCCCATATCATACATAGCAAAATCCTTTTGTCTTATAAATTATTTATCGTCTTCTTTGATTTCAAAAGCAGCAAGAGCAGCTACTTTATCATTATTATCCATATTCATCATTTTTACGCCTTGAGTATTTCTGCCAATTACAGAAACTTCTTCAATATTTGAGCGAATGACGATACCTTCAGTAGAAATGAGCATGAATTCTTGTTGGCTATCTACAACTTTAATGCCAATTACAAAACCAGTTTTTTCAGTGACTTTGATATTGATAAGACCAATGCCACCGCGAGTTTGTGTGCGATATTCAGAAGTTGCAGTACGTTTGCCAAAACCATGTTCAGTAACAGTTAAGACTTCGCAATCATCACGGATATTATCCATGCCAATTACTGTATCTTCACCTTTTAATTTTATGCCAATGACACCGCGAGCAGTTCTACCCATAGGACGAACATCTTGTTCATTGAAGCAAATAGACATACCATCACGAGTACCGATGATGATTTGGCGATTGCCATCAGTGAGTTTTACACCGATTAATTCATCATTTTCTTTTAAAGAAAGTGCGATAAGACCTGTCTTTTTGCGATTAGTATCAAATTCGCTAAGACCTGTCTTTTTAACAATACCATGACGAGTAGCCATAAATAAATATCTATCTTTAGAGAATTCCTTAATAGGAATGATAGCTGTGATAGTTTCTTCTTTTGCTAATGGTAAAAGATTTACAATGGCTGTGCCTTTTGCAGTTCTACCGGATTCAGGAATTTCATATCCTTTTAATTGATATACAAGTCCCTTATTAGTAAAGAATAAGATTGTATTGTGTGTAGATGTGATAATCATATTTTCAACATAATCTTCTTCTTTTGTACCCATGCCAGTAACACCACGACCACCGCGTTTTTGATTGCGATACGTAGTTACAGGGATACGTTTGATATAGTTATTATGTGTTAAAGTGATTACTACATCTTCTTCAGCAATTAAATCTGCGATATCTACATCAGAACTATCATCTGTGATTTGAGTGCGACGAGCATCGCCGAATTTAGCTTTAACAGCAGAAAGTTCTTCTTTAATGATATCTAAGATTTTTTGTTCATCTGCTAAGATATTTTGTAAATCAGAGATATAATCTAAGATTTCAAGATATTCATTTTCGATTTTTTCGCGTTCAAGACCAGTTAAACGTTGTAATCTCAAATCTAAGATAGCTTGAGCTTGTTTTTCAGTAAGCGTATAGTCGCTCATTAAAACTTCTTTAGCGCTATCGCCATTTTTAGAATCACGAATAGTTTTAATGATTGGGTCTAAATGGTCAAGTGCAATAGTTAAGCCTTCTAAGATATGAGCACGAGCCTGAGCTTTTGTGAGTTCATACTGTGTACGACGGCGAATAACATCTTCTTGATGTTTGATATAGTAATGTAAAACTTGTTTTAAGTTGAGAATGCGAGGTCTGCCATCAACTAAAGCAAGCATAATTACACCGAAAGTTTCTTGTAATTGAGTATGTTGATATAATTGATTTAAAATAACTTCTGGATTTGCATCACGGCGTAAATCAATTACAATGCTCATACCATTGCGGTCTGATTCGTCATTTAAATCGGTAATACCATCAATTGTTTTATCACGAACAAGTTCAGCAATGCGTTCTACAAGACGAGCTTTATTTACTTGATATGGTAATTCAGTTACAGTGATACGTGGTTTACCATTTGGCAAAGTAGTAATTTCTGTGCAAGCACGCATTTTTACTGCACCACGACCTGTTTTATAAGCAGAAATAATGCCATCACGACCCATAATCATTGCTCCAGTTGGGAAATCTGGACCTTTGATAGTTTGCATTAATTCTTCAACAGTAATTTCAGGGTTATCAATCATCTGTAAAACGCCATCAATTACTTCGTTTAAATTATGTGGTGGTATATTAGTTGCCATACCAACGGCAATACCAGAAGAACCATTTACTAAAAGATTTGGTATTTTAGATGGTAATACAGATGGTTCTTGTAGGGATTCATCATAGTTTGGTGTAAAATCCACTGTTTTTTTATCGATGTCTTGGAGCATTAATTCTGCAATTTTTGACATACGAACTTCTGTATAACGCATAGCAGCAGCAGAGTCGCCATCAATAGAACCAAAGTTTCCGTGACCATCAGCTAATACATAACGGCAAGAGAAATCTTGAGCCATACGAACAATAGCATCATAAACGGAAATATCACCATGTGGATGATATTTACCTAGTACTTCCCCGACGATACGAGCAGATTTTTTATATGGTTTATTAGAGCCCATACCAGCTTCTTGCATAGCATATAAAATACGGCGATGAACTGGTTTTAAACCATCACGTACATCAGGTAACGCACGCATAACAATTACACTCATAGCATAATCGATATATGAGTTTTTCATTTCATCTTCAAGATTTACAGGGAGAATTTTTCCTGTATTTATAGTTTCTGTCACATTCTCACCTCAATTTTAATCTACGGTCAAAATATGACCGAAATAACAAATTACGACAATCATCTTAACTAATATATTTTATCATTTTTAGCGAAAAAAGTCTATGATATAAGGCTTTAGGGCTATATTAGATAAAAAAATCAGTTGTTAAATAATGAATGTTAGATAACAACTGATAAAAATTTTTATAAATTTTTTAATGCTTCTTTATAACGAGAAGAAACTCTATGGGAGTCTCTTATTTTTTGACAAGTCATTTTAAAAACATTTTTAGATAATGTCTGTGTTTGCAAAAAATTTAAACCCTTATCTGGATAATAAGTAAAATATTTACTAAAAGCCCATGCTTTAGCCATATTTACACTATAGGAAATATCTTTTGTGTTATAGACTAATTGAAGTGTATTGTCAGCAAAATCTTCTGTCAAGTAATAGTCTAATAACATCACAATGGCAAAACGCAATTCATATTCATTAGGGCTGTTTAAATAATTTTTTATAAAAGATAGATATAAATCTTTATCTTTAGTTTTTAATTGGAAACTAGCGCAAAAACTATCGCAAATAGACCAATTATTTATCTTAGGTAAGAAATTTTGAATTAATTTTTGTTTTGCATTTATATCAATAGGAGCATAAGCAATGATAAAGCCTTCAAGCATGATTTGCTCAAAATATTCATTGGTATTTTGATTTAAAAATTCTTGCCAATTATTTTTTACTAAGTCTTTAGCAATTTTTCGCAATTGTGGTAAACGTATACCGATAATTTTTATATTTTCTCTATCAATATTTTTAGGCAATAATTTTTGTACAAATTGAGCATAATTTTTATCTTGATAGGAGAATAATATTTGTAAAATATCGTTATTTTCCTGCATAAATAATTAACCTTCGATTACATGAGTATATAAAAATCCTTCACGCATACCAGCATCTTTATAAGTTATTGCTGTAGCATGGATTAGTTTAGCGATTTCATTAGCTATGACCATGCCAGGAATAATAGTATGCAAACGGTCTGGTACAGTTTTTAATAAAGTTGTGATATCTTTATCTGTTAATTTATGCCCACGTGTGAAATGAGAAATCATTTCAGGAATTTTGTCAGCAGGTATAGTTTCATTTGCATCATCTTGAGTGTACATTTCGTTATATAAAGCTCTAGCTCCTTTACATGTACCGCCAATGCCACAGATTTCAGCATGGGAAATATCTTTAAATTCAGGTGCTGTATCAATAATAGCATGAACTTCTTTTATCATTTGTGCGATTTCTTCTTCGCTAGGTAAAAAGTCAGTCGCATATTTTGTATGGAGAGCTAAAGAGCCGATAGGCAAGCTAGTCTTTTGGATAATTTTATTGTCAGCAAAACGAATGAGTTCTGTACTAGCACCGCCGATATCAATGATAAAACCATCATGATAATCAAGTTCATGTGTAGCAGCGATAAAATCATAAGTTGCTTCTTCATCACCAGAGATGATATGCAAATCAATACCAGTGCGAGTAATGATTTCAGCGACAGCTTCTTTACTATTTTGAGCATTGCGAAGTGCAGCTGTAGTAAAAGCACTTACATTTTCGATATTAAAAGAAGTTAAGAAGGATTTAAAACTATTTAAAATCTCGCAAGCTTTATCAATACCAGCTTGTTCCATGACATTATCCTTAACATAACTTGCTAAACCTACAGTATATTTACGCTTATGAATAAGATTTAACTTATTATCCAAGATTTCATAAATAGCCATACGAATAGTAGTAGAACCAATGTCAATAACTGCATATAACATAAAAATATACCCTCCCAATTATAATATGTTCATTTCTTTGGTGACAAAGAAACGAACCAAAGAAATCACCGCAGATAAATTTTTAGCTTTGAAAATAATTTTCGCTTCATACAACGCTTATAAACTCGCTTCGCTCAAACATTCAGACTAAAACCGTATTCAGCGACAATTATTTTCAATAACCTAAAGGTTACCACTAAAAATTTATAATGCGGAAAATAATATTACGTGTTATTAATATAATACCAAACTTTCCCGCATTAGCAGACTTTTACGGTAGCTGAAAGCTATTGACAAAGATAAAACTATGGATACGGTTTTAGTCCTACTGTTTGAGCGAAGCGAGTTTAGAGCGTTGTAGACATAGTTTTATCTTTGTCAAAGTAAAATCAATATTGCGGGTAGGTTTTCTTTTTGGTTCGTTTTTCTTTTACATAAAAGAAAAACGAACATTGTATTATTTGAATAAATCAATTACTTGTTTTCCGATTAATACGATGGACATGATGATAAATAAGGTTTTTACGTATGTAGCACCTTTGGCAATGGCCATGCGAGCTCCGCAGAAGGCTCCAACCATCATGGCAAGTCCCATAGGAATGGCATAGGCAAAATCAACAATGCCAGAGCTGATGAAAAATAATGCACCAGCGATATTACTAGCAAAGTTTAAGCCACGAGCATTAGCAGCAGCACCGATAAAATCGAAACCTATCCAAAGAAATGCAAATAATAAAAATGTGCCAGTACCAGGGCCGAAAAATCCATCATAAAAGCCAAAAATAAATGCAGCAATAGCGCTTAGTATCCACATTTTTTGACTCATACCATTAAATGTAGCGACTTGACCAAATTCTTTTTTTGTCAAAGTATAGATAGTTACTGCTACAAGTAAAATGATAATTAAGGGACGAAGAAAGTCAGAAGGAATTAATTTTAAAATACTAGCACCACAGATTGAGCCAATAAAAGAAAGTGGTAGTAAATATTTTATAGTAGAAAAATCTACTCTACCAGAGCGAACAAAAGAGGCAAAACCGATTGTAGCACCCATAGAAGCAGACACTTTATTCGTAGCTATAGCTGTAACGGGAGGCATGCCAGTAAATAAAAGTGCAGGTAAAGAAATAAGACCACCACCGCCAACTACAGTATCGATAAAAGCTGCGATAAATCCAGTAACAATTAGAAATAAACACATATAGATATTAATATCTTCCATCAAAACATCCTTTCTAAAAATAAATTTAATTTGAGTTAATTAATAATATATTTTATCATAAATTTTTAGGGATAAAAGATATATAGTAAGTTATTTTTGATGATGATGGATATGTTGATAAAAAAAGTCAGTTTTAGCTTTTACTAAAACTGACTTTTATTTTAATCTTTGTTACTAGAAGTATTGATACCAGCACCAGTTATTGGAATGATAACACGGTAATTATCTGGTTTTCCTTTTTTGAAATATTTTAAAGCACCAGCAACGGAAGCAGCAGCAGTTGGTTCAATATAGATACCTTTTCTACCTACTTGATGTTGAGCTTCGATAATTTCTTCATCATCTACAGTGAGGACTTCACCATTGCTACGAGTAATTGCCATGAGCATTTCTTTTAAACGCATTGGTTTTTCTACACGTATGGAATCAGCTATAGTATAACCAACTTTGGAACCTTTGCGTTTTTTCTTGAATGCATTATATAAAGGACAGCAATTTTCGCTTTGAACAGCGATGAATTTTGGTAAACGACCAATTTCTTCAAAGCCATAATAAAGACCGAGAAGCATTGTACCATTACCAACAGGAAGGAAAATATATTCAGGTACATGGTCATTTAATTGATGGTAAATTTCATAAGCTAGAGATTTTATTCCTTCAAAGAATAAAGGATTATAGACATGAGAAGCATAATATGTTTTAGATTTTGTAGCTTCTTTTTGAGCTGTTTTCGCTGCAGTATCACGATTACCAATAACAAGGCGAATTTGAGCACCAAATGTTTCAATTTGTTTTAATTTGCCTTCAGCTATATTTTCAGGTACATAAGCAGTACATTTCATATTTGCCGCAGCTGCGTAAGCTGCTATAGCAGAAGCTGCATTTCCTGAAGAATCTTCAATTATGTGTTTTATGCCTAGATTTTTTAGTATGCTAATCATTGTCTTGGCACCACGGGCTTTGAAAGAACCTGTTGGATTTAAGTTTTCCATTTTAAAGAAAAACTCTTGTTTACCAAATTTTATAGGTATAAGCGGTGTTTCAATTTCTCCAATAGAAACTTCTGGTGTTATAGGATCAGTGTTATTTTTATATAATCTAAATAAACCACCACAAGAACAATGGTAAGAAATTGAATTTAATGGATATTCTTTTTTACATTTTTCACAATAAAAATGCATACTAATCATCTCCTAGAAATATTTTTGTAACATAAAATGGGAAATTATTCCTTTATAGATTTAAGGAAATATTAAAAAATATATTAATATTTAATAAATTAACGAGCGTTATATGTAGGTCATAATTAGATTATTAAGTATATAAATATATATTCTATAGAATAAAATATTTTTCCTTTTAAAATTTTAAATAATGATGAATTTATTAAAAAAGATATAGAAAAAATACAAAAACTTTTGTATGATTATAGTTAAGCATGAAAAAAAGCCTTAATTTATAAGGTTTTTTCAGCTATAAAAACTTTTTTAAAAATTTTTATAAAAAAATTTAAAAAAGGTGTTGACATTTCCTCGTAAAGGTCATATAATAATACATGTTCTCACGGGGAACAAGTGAGAAACGGGGCATGGCTCAGTTTGGTAGAGCACCTGGCTTGGGACCAGGGGGTCGCAGGTTCGAATCCTGCTGCTCCGACCATTAGAAATTATAGGAAGCGAAAGCTTCCTTTTTTTGTTTATTAGCGAAGGCATAAGCTTTCGCTTTTTTTATAAATAAATTTAATTTCGAGGTATACATAATGTCAACTGAAGTAGTAGTTAAGAAATCTTATTTGCAAGTTATTTTATTAGCAATGGGTCATTTTTTTAATGATTTTTATTGTAATTTTTTACCTATCTTATTGCCGATTTTAATACCTAAATTGGGCTTATCACTTACCTTAAGTGGTGCGTTAGTTATGGTTATGTCTTTATCTGCAAATGTGTTACAGCCTGTTTTTGGTTATTTTATGGATAAATATAATTTTAATAAGATTATGCCACTGATTATTCCTTTTGGAGCTGTATTTATCTGTCTTACTAATTGGGCAAGTAATTTTATTGTATTAGCTGTTTTGATTGGACTTAGTGGATTGGCTGTTTCTACATTTCATCCTATGGGTGCTGGTCTAGTCAGTAAAGTGGCACCTGATGGAAAAATATCAACATGTATCTCAATATTTGTAGCTGGTGGCAGTTTTGGTTTTGCATTGGCTCCTATTTTATTAGTTTATTTTATGCAGATGTATAGTTTAGATTATTTACCTATATTGATTATACCTGCGATTATTTTAGGTGTATTGATGTATAGTTCAGGATTATCTAAAGCGCGTTTTGTCAATGAACAAGTAGCTAAGAATATGCATTTTAATTTAGCTCAAATTTTGCAAAATAAACCGTTAATGTTGCTTAATATATCTATGGGACTTAGAGCATGGTTATTTACAGCTCTAGTTACATTTTTACCTTTATGGGCAATAGAAAAAGGCTGTGATAATACTTTAAGTGGTTGGATTTTGACAATATATTTATGTGGTTCTGTAATCGGTGGTTTAATCGGTGGAGCATTAAATGATAAAATCGGCTATAAAAAAGTAATTTTGTGGGCTTTGATATTTACATTAATTCCTACAATGTATTTCTTGTTTGCACAACAAATAGATATATTGATGTATATTGCTTTATTTGTTGGTGGTGGCTTGGTCATGGCAGCAAATCCAGGAGCTATCGTTTGGGGTCAGGATTTATTGCCAGATAATCCAGGTATGGCTTCCGGTATGATGCTCGGTTTATCTTTTGGTCTTGGTGGTTTTGGCACAATGCTTACAGGCTCACTTGCTGAAAGTTATGGACTTACTATGGCATTAGCATTGACTGCTATATTATTAGTTATAAGTATTGTATTAGTTTATTTAACTCCAGAAAAAAGAAGACAATAAATTTTATTATGTTTAAATATAAAAAAGGCAAGTAATTTAATTTACTTGCCTTTTGTTTTTATTATATTGTAATCATAATGTAGTTAAGATAAATTCACCTGTGCCGTTTAAGATATATTCACCCATATCAGCAGGAATAAATACACTTTCGCCTTTGGTGATAGTGAAGCTATCACTACCATAAGTCAATGCTATTTGTCCATCTAAAACTAAGATAGAATGGAAACTATCCTTTTTAGCGTTTAATGAGCAATTGCCGTGTAAATCAAAATGGCTTACATTGAATAATTCACATTGTGCGAGAATTGTTAAATCATAATCTGCAAAAGCTGTGAGTTTGGCAATAGGTTCAGGTTTTCTAGTTGGTGGTTCAAGTTTAGTTACAGCGAGAGCTTTTTCAATATGAAGTTCACGAAGTTTACCGTCTTTTCCCACACGACCATAATCGTATACACGATAAGTGGAATTGGAACTTTGTTGAATTTCTGCAATCAATGCTCCTGCACCAATAGCATGGAGTGTACCTGCTTCGATGAAAAATACATCACCTTTTTTTATTGGCACTTGGTTGCAAACTTCAAGAAGAGTATTATCTTTGATGCGACGTTCAAATTCTTGGTGGGAAATTTCATGAGTAAATCCATAAATTAAAGTAGCATCTGGAGTTGCATCCATTACATACCACATTTCAGTTTTACCAGATTCGCCTTCGTGTAAAAGTGCATATTTATCATCTGGGTGAACTTGTACAGATAAACTTTGTTTAGCATCAATAAATTTAATTAAAATAGGGAAATCTTTATCTTTAGGAGCTTTTGTACCAATTACTTGTTTTCCTACTGTTTCAATATATTGGGCTAAAGTTTTACCAGAAAATTCGCCATTACTGATAATGCTTTGTCCATCATGATGGCAAGATAATTCCCAGCTTTCAGCTACAGGATCAATATCAGTTTGTTTATTAAATTCATCGCGTAATCTTGTACCGCCCCATAGATAATCTTTAAAAGCTGCATTTAGTTTTAATGGGTAAAGCATTATATCAAATCCTTTCAATTCGCTTAAATAAAATACTAATTTTATCTTATCATTAATTTAATTTTTGTCTAGTAAATTTATGTTAATTTTTATATTATTTAGAAATTCTAAACAATATGTTTTACTTTACATATATTTTTCCGTGTGTTAGGATATAAATAATATTTTTTGTTAAATCTGCACATCTAAATGAGATGTTGCAGATTTTTTGCTATGAAAAACTTTTTGAATGATAATTAATAGCATTTATATTTTTAGGGGATGGGTGATTTTTATGACAGATGCAAATACTTTAAAACGTAATACGGCATGGCTGTCTATTATGTCGAATACTTTATTAGTTATTTTAAAACTAGCTGTTGGTTTATATGTAGGCGCAGTAAGTTTAGTTTCAGAAGCACTTCATTCAGGTGTGGATTTAATAGCTGCTTTTATTGCTTTTTGGGCTGTGCGCAAAGCTGTAGTACCACCAGATAAAGAACATGACTATGGTCATGGTAAATTTGAAAATTTATCATCAGCAGTAGAAGCGTTATTGATTGTAGCCACTGCTATCTTTATTATTTATGAAGCAATACACAAATTTAATACACCATTAGACCCAGAATTTTTACAATATGGTATTTATATCATGTTTATTTCTATTGTAGTAAATATAATTGTTTCTCGTCGCTTGATTGCTGTAGCTAAAAAAACTGATTCTCAAGCATTAGAAGCCGATGGATTGCATCTTCAAGCAGATGTTTGGACTTCTGTAGGTGTTTTATTAGGTCTTGTAGGTATGAAAGTCTTTGGCTTTTTATGGTTAGACCCTGTTATTGCAATTATAGTGGCTTTGATTATATTCCGTGCTGGTTATAAAATGGTAGTAGATAGTGCAAGAGAATTGACTGATAGCAGTTTATCTCAAGAAGATGAAGCGATTATTGGAGAAATAATTTTATCACATAAAGGATTAAAGGGTTATCATCATTTGCGCACTAGAAAATCTGGTTCTGATAGACTTTTAGATGTGCATGTTACTTTTGATAAAGATATGCATTTAGAAGAAGTTCATAATATTTGTGATGATATTGAATGTAAGATAAGAAATAGATTTGGTGGATTTGATATCACTATTCACCCAGAACCAGTAGATGAAAATGGTTCAGTTATAAAAAAAAACTACGTTGAAGCAGTGAGGTAAAGATGGTGGAAAAAGTTCAATATAAAGTAAATGATGTAGTGCGTATGAAAAAAAAGCATCCATGTGGTAGTGATACATGGACAATACTTAGAGTGGGTATGGACTTTGGTTTAAAATGTAATGGTTGTGGTCATTTTGTAATGATGCCTCGTGTAAAATTTGAAAAAATGGCTAAGGCTATAGTGACTGAAGAATAATAAATCTAGGTATTGTATTTTGATTTTGACAATGATATAATTTTTGTGGTTCTAATCATATCATGAATAAGTGGAGAGGTGTCCGAGTGGTCGAAGGTGATTGACTCGAAATCAATTGTACCGAGAGGTACCGTGGGTTCGAATCCCACCCTCTCTGCCATATGTGCATAATAGACCTGCTCATAAGAGCAGGTCTTTTTTGTTTTTATCTGAAAATAAAGATTGAAGGTGGGTAAAAAGATGGTAGAATGTTCAATTTGTCATAAACATATTGATGAAAAAGTAGCTTTAGTCAATACTGATAAAGATGGCAATAAACGTGTTATTTGCCAAGAGTGTTTTAAACAAGAAGCAGGCGTAGATTATGAAACTTTTGCTTACCGTAAAGAAAATGCTAAACAAATTTCAATCGCAGTTATTATTTGTTTGGTGATGACCATTTATGCTTTTGTTGAAAAAGGACCATTGTATGGAGCTTTAGGACTTGTTTTAACTGTACTTATATATTTCTTTTCTGGAAAGATAAAATAATAAAAAATATAAGTAACATAATTATGAGGTGATATTATGGCTTATCGTAAATATGTAGAAAAGGGTTATATGCCTTCTCGAGAAATGATGAAAAAATTTCTCATAGAGCAGATTGACTTTAAACGAAATTTTGAAGTTGTGGATTTATATAATGCTGTAGATAAAATCAGTGCTGAAGATGTGAAGGCAAAAGTCATTTTACCTAAATTGCCAGTGAGCAAAATGGACGGCATCGGTGTTTGTTTTGCAGATTTTAAAGATGGCATACCAGATACTGAGAATTGGCAAGAAGGCAAGGAATATATTTTTGCCAATACTGGCTGTGTAGTGTCAGAGCCATATGATACAGTTATTTTAATAGAAGATGTTCGTTTTATAGATGGTAAATTAAAAATTTTAGCTAAACCTGAAATAAAGGGACAATTAATCGACCCACCAGGAAGTCTTATCGGTAAAGATGAAGTTTTAGTAAATAAATATGAAAAAATCACAGCACCTCAAGTCGGTTTATTAGCATCAGGCGGTATTAAAGAAGTAAAAGTTATAGCAAGACCAAAGATTGCATTTATTCCTACTGGTGATGAATTAGTTTCATGGCAAAGTGAAGATTATCCAGTATACAAAAATATAGAGTCAAATAGCATGATGTTATCTGCTTTTTGTAAACAATATCAAGCAGACTTAACTATATTTCCGATAATCCCTGATGATAAAGAAAAAATAAAAGAAGCTCTTACCAAAGCAAGTGAAATAGCAGATATCATTTTAATAAATGCAGGTTCTTCTAAAGGAACAAAGGATTTTACGCTTGATTTATTAGAAACAGAAGGCGAAGTTTTAGTTTATGAATTAGGTTGTAGACCAGGTAAACATTCTAGCTTCTCTAAATTTAACCAAAAACCAGTATTAGGTATTGCAGGCCCTCCAAATGGTGCAGAATTAGCTATGCGTTTTTATTTAAAAGCTATTATGCAAGCTTATTATCATCAAAAATTAAGCAGTTTGGAAACTGTAAACGTAACTGTAGATTTTGATTTTACAGCACCGAAAAATGCAGATTTTTGCTTGCAAGTTCATATTTTTAAACAAGATGATAAATATCATGCGCAAATAATTAATCCTAAAGGAGTAACAAGAGCTACTTTGTTGCAAAAATATAACGGTTTTATTTATCAATTAAAGGGTACAAGTTTAAATGTAGGCGATGAAGTAACTGCTGAATTGATAGTTGAACGCAAAGAGATAGAAAATCAAAATTAAGCTTATGTAAAATAGAAATGGAAATGATGAGGATTTTGAATGCAAGATTGTTTTAAGCGTAATATAGATTACTTGCGTGTATCACTTACAAGTAATTGCAATTTACGTTGCCAGTATTGTATGCCAGAGCAAAAAATAAAGCAGACAGAAGAAATGCTTTCGCAAAAAAATTTAATACATTTAGTGGAATTAATCAGTTCAACGGGTATAAAAAAAATAAGGCTCACTGGCGGAGAGCCATTATTATATCCAAATATTGAAGATTTAATAATAAGATTTAAAGCAATACAAGGTATAGAAAAAATAGTATTGACTACAAATGGCATATTATTATCTAATAAAGTAGATGTTTTGAAAAAAGCTGGTATAAGTGGTATAAATTTAAGTTTAGATTGTATTGATAAAGATTTATTTAGAGAAATTACACGTGGCGGAGATATAGATAAAGTTCTATTAGGAATAAAATTAGCTCAAAAAGAAAATATTCCTTTAAAAATCAACAGTGTAATTATGCAGGGTATAAATGAAAAAGAAATTATACCTTTGATAGAATTTGCCAATTGTAATAAAATAGATTTGCGTTTTATCGAGTTAATGCCGATGAATGTAGCAAAGAATTTTAAAGCGGTAAAAGAAGATGATTTAAAAGCTATAATTAGCAAAAAATATGGAGCTTTAAAACAAATAGATGTATTTGAAGGTCCAGCATATTATTATCAAGTAGAAAATTTATCAATAAAAATAGGATTTATTTCTGCATTATCACATAAATTTTGTGCTAATTGCAATCGTTTACGATTGACATCAACAGGCATGTTAAAACCTTGTCTACATTATAATAGTGGTGTTAATTTAAATGATTTATTGAAAAAGAATGTAACAGATGAAGAAATTTTAGCGATAATAAAGGATACTATTTATCATAAACCTAAAAATCATCACTTAGAAAATGAAGCTTTTTCACAAAAAGAAGATAAATCTATGTCTTTAATTGGTGGATAAGTGATATAATAAATAAATATCACTATATTATATATTTTAATTGAATACAGGAGGTATTTTTAATGAACAAATCTGTACATCCAGTTGATGAAAGATTGCCATTAGGTCAAACGTTTCTCTATGGTCTTCAGCATGTATTAGCAATGTATGCTGGTGCGGTAGCGGTACCACTTATCGTGGCGAATGCTATCGGTCTTAGTACAGAGGATTTAATTTATTTGATTAATGCAGACTTATTTACTGCTGGTATTGCGACTTTAATTCAGACTTTGGGTCCATGTAAAATGGGAAGTAAATTACCAATTGTGCAAGGTGTAACATTTGCAGCTGTTTCGCCGATGATAATGATTGGTCAAGCTGATGGGTTAACAGCGATTTATGGTGCTGTTATAGCCAGCGGGTTGTTCATGTTTTTAATGTCTCCATTTTTTAGCAGATTGGTTGGCTTTTTCCCTCCAGTAGTAACTGGTAGTGTTATTACAATTATTGGTTTGTCTTTATTGCCAGTAGCAGTAAGATGGGCTGGTGGCGGTAATCCAGCTGCTGCAGATTTTGGAAGTATTCCAACTTTATTGTTATCTGCTTTTGTTTTATTGTTAGTAATTATATTCTATCGTTGGTTTTCTGGTGTATGGAGAAATATTTCCGTATTGTTAGCATTGGTAATAGGTACAGTAGTAGCTTCTTTCTGTGGTTATACGGATTTTAGCCATATAGGTAAAGCTGATTGGCTAGGTCTTGTTACTCCTCTTCATTTTGGTGTACCAACTTTTGATATTCCAGCAATTATTGTAATGATTTTAGTTATCTTAGTTGTTATGACAGAAACTACTGGTGATATTATCGCTGTAGGTGCTATCGTAGGTAGACCAGCAGACCAAAAAACAATTACAAGAGGTCTTCGTGCTGATGGTTTCTCCACTTTACTTGGTGGTATCTTAAATACTTTCCCTTATACAGCATTTGCTCAAAATATCGGTCTTATTACACTCACAAATGTAAAAAGCCGTTTTGTTGTAGCTGGTTCTGGTGTGATTTTAATGTTATTAGGTTTATTCCCTAAAATGGCAGCTTTAGTTGCATGTATTCCAGCTCCTGTACTTGGTGGGGCTGGTATCGCTATGTTTGGTATGGTAGCAGCAAATGGTATTCGCGTATTAGCGAAAGTTGAATACGAAGGCGAAGGCAATTATAATGTCTTAATTGTAGGTATCAGCCTTGCAATGGGTCTTTTATCTATGGCTGTTCCTGAAATCTTCAAACATTTAACTGGCATTTGGAGCATTATCTTCCATAGTGGTATTACAATCGGAAGTTTAACAGCAATTATTTTAAATGCTATTTTAAATAGAAATAATAAATTAAAAAAATAATTTTAAAATCTTCTTTGACATTGAGTTTACAATGACAAGGAAATATTTTGAATAATTTATCCTTAATTCTGATAGACAGGACAGTAATTAAAAACAGAGAGTTCGTTTTTTATAAATAACGAACTCTCTGTTTTATTACTTATATTTTTAATATAGTTTAATATTTTTAAAATAATAAAATAACAATATTTAAAATGATAATAAGGAGATACTATAGTCATTATAATTATTATCATATAATTTTGCACTAAAGCATTTGTTTATAAAGGAAAATTATAACGAAATTTATAATAAATGAATGAGTTTTATATAGGATTTTGTAGAATTATATAAAATAATAGAAAAATGATACTTGAAATAGAGAAACTTTTTTGATGCAATATAATATCATGAATATTTATGTGAAAAGTGTGTATTATTAAAAATTTAATTGATTGAATAGTAATAGTTTATAGTTAAGAATTATAATATTAATATAATTTAGTGGTTAATACAAAAAAATATTTGTCTTAAAGATAAAATTAATGTTGGAATATATAGATTCCTGGACTTTCTAATTATGCTGTGTTATGATATCTAATATAAAAGCTCCTGAATTTTTAAGGGAGTATATTAAAATATTACTAGGAATTTATTAAGGAGGTTATATAATGCCATATGCTATAGATTTATTTTGTGGAGCGGGTGGTTGTTCAGAAGGGTTGATTCAAGCGGGATTTCATATTTTATTTAGCTCAGATATAAGTGATATGGTAGAAGTTACTTATAAACATCGACATGAGCAATTAGGTTTAATACAAGGTCAGAATACTTGGTTTGAAAGAGCTGATATTAGAAATTTGTGTGGAAATTTTATTAATCAGAAAATAAGTCAACTTGAAATTTTTCGAAATCAAGAGATTCCAGAAATTGATTTGATGATAGGGGGACCAAGTTGTCAAGGATTTTCACGTGCAGGCAGACGTGATAAGGCTGATCCTAGAAACCTATTATTTAAAGAGTATGTTAGAGTTATTAATGAAGTAAAACCCAAATATATTGTACTTGAGAATGTAGAAGGTTTTATGGATATGCAGTTTTTGGGATATGAAGGTATGCCAACAAATGAATTTCCTGATGGTGAGATTTACGCGGATGGAACTACAACACCTGTGATTTTAAGAAAGGAACTTAGAAAAATTGGTTATTTAACACTTGAACCAAGGATACTTAATGCAGCAGATTATGGTGTTCCACAGAAGAGAAATCGTGTAATATTCATTGGGTATAGAAATAATCTTCAAGCACCATCATATCCAGAACCTACAGTGGATGCTGAATATCAACTTACATTGAAAGATGCTATTGGTGATTTAGTAATTGATACTAATTTAAGAAATAGGATTAATCATAGACTTTCTGATTATCAAAAAGAAAGTAAGGCAGGAAGAACACCTTCATTTATTACAGGACAGCCTATACCGTGTGATAGAAAACATCTTAAGAATCTTGAACTGCCTAAGGCAACAGATGTTGTTTTAGAAAGATTTTCATTATTTAATCAAGGGGAAACAGGTTCTAGATTGAGAAAGCGGATTAAAGAACATGGGATTGATATAACGGGATTAGATGCATTGATTCAGCTTTGTGGTAAGAAGTTGAATATGCAGTCAAATGATGTGATTGATTTATTTAGAGAAGGGGGAGTTTCAGATAGTGCAATAGATATTCTTTTGACAAAGAAAAATGTTAGACAGAGATGGGATCCTACAGAACCATCAGCTACAGTAGTTACTATTCCAGATGATTATATTAATCCTTGGGAACCAAGAACACTTAGTGTTAGAGAAATGGCAAGATGTCAATCGTTTGATGATTCTTTTGAATTTTTAGGTAAGAGAACGACAGGTGGATTGAAGAGAAGAACAGAAGTGCCTCAGTATACACAAGTGGGAAATGCTGTTCCTCCATTATTGGCTAAAGCCATAGCTGATGAAATTATGAGAGTTTTATAAATTAAAATAACTATGAGTTGTTGATAAAGTAGGTAACATTGAATGCATTGTAGTAAGGTGATTTGATGAGTGCCCGCTATTTAAATTTCTGACTAGTATTTCTTTAATTGAATCTGCAATTCCAATCTGTGATGGTAATCCCCAGTAGTTTCCGCCTGAAAGATTTCTAACTCTTAAAACACATATAGAATTTGTTTTTATTTTCTTAAGTTTGATAGTAGGAACTGTTACAAAAGAATATGTAAACATATTTACATTTCTAATAGAGTAACCATTTTGTCCGACAGTGATACCATTGTTAAATCTATCAGCTGCATAAACTGCATCCCAAAGCATAGGAATTTGAGCATTATCATTCCAATTGGTTTTGCATTGAATGATATGTATTTCAATTTCATTGAAATCACGAGATATAAGAGCATTAAGAATAGGAAGTAAATTATATGTTACACTTCTTTTTTTATATCTAGGCACAGTATTACCATGAATATCATTTATTATAATATTGTTTTTATCCATTGAGTATTCTGGTTTATCTGGAAATGTGATAGCAATTAAATCAGCTTCTGTATTTGATGGGAAAGTACCATATTTTACAGTAATTGCATCAGATACAGGAGTGGGAATTAAGTCTTTATAGTGTTTTATGATAACAGTTCTTCTGCCAATATTGCAGAAGTTTAAGTACCAACATACTAGTCCCTCCCAATTGGCACCACCACTAGATACATCACTTTGACTTCTGGACGTAGAGGTATTTGTTGAAAAGAAAATATTTTTAAGATTGTCTCCTAAATTAAAATATTCGTGTTCAGTACCAGATGGAGTTAATGCAATAATTTGTGTTTTCCAAATAGAAAATGCATTATTAAAACTAGCCATACTAAATAGTTTATTTATAGCACATTCTCTTAGATATTCAACTATATTTTGAGGCATAGTAGATCTCCTTTCTAAAATTCTATGATTTTAAATTCACTGAATAAATTTGATTTAGCATATGGTTTAATACGCCATGCGTTACCATGATTTTTTCCAGTATATTTACCTTCTTTTGTTGTATAACCACGCCAATCATAAGTTATTGCACCTGACTTTATTAATGATAAGAAAGTAGTAAACTGTGGAGCTCTAGAAAATTCAATTTCATTATATTTGAATTGAACCATACCATTAATTTCTCTACTTTCTGCTTTAAACCACAATGTTGATGGATGCTTTATATATAATTGTTGGCGAAGAGCATTAAATGACCAATATGCTGCTATTTCTTGTCTACCAGTATATGGATCACACCATATAATATCAACTGTTTGTTTTTCATCATTTACATGAAGATAAAATCCTTGATTGTTTTGAGGTGCTTCCATAGAGCCTATAGTTATGTAAAGACTGCTATATCCTATATGAGTATTTGAGTCATAACCATATAGTCTAGTAAATGCAGAAACTCTATTTCTGTCTGTTGGCTCATATTTTGCTACTCTTGTACCTTCGAATTGTGGGCGTAAAGTGAAAAGTGTATCTAAGGAGCTGCGATTTCTTTTAGCTTTTATTTCTATTAAGCCGTTGTAATCTGCATTTGTTCTGTTATTTGTGTTAATTCCAAGAAGAGTTTCTAATGTATCTCCTACATCTTTTGGTGCAATTGGACCATAACCTTTAGAGTTGTTAAAAAAACCACCATGAATAATTTCATATAAACGAGATTTAATTTGATAGAATAAATTAGTAATAGCATCTACACCAATAACATAAGATAAATAATCTTGGCATGGAATATTATGTGTTAGATTAATTATATATATTAATGGTATACCATTTGCTTGTCGAAAAATAGAAATATAAAGAAGATCACCTTGATTAATATCACCATATTTAGTTCTTCGCTTAAGATTTTCTATAGAAAATCGTTTATCACCTCTGGTGTTAGACACACGATAAAATTTTAATTTGATAACATCTGTCTTACCGTGTTGAATAAATAGTGCATTATGAGTTATGCCAAATTTACCACCATGTTCTAGTTTGTTATAGTCAACAAAGCCCCAGTTAAATAATAAATTTCTAAGAATACTATTAGTATCTAGATTGTTTTTGTTAATCATTGTATATGTCATGCGAATTAAGGCATAATCTTCGTTTCGAATTTGTTGTATCATATTAATTATATTTGCTTCATCTGAATAAGGTATAAAAATCATATTTCCTCCTGCATAGTATTTCGTGAAAATAAATTACACATTTCCACATTTACTGTATAAGCCATTGAGTATAAAGTTTTAATTGTAGGGTTAAGTACTTTTCGATTAATTATTCTGCTTATTGTTGCAGTCTGTACATCAGTTGCCCCATATATCTCAATTTGTTTTAGTTGTTTATTATTCATGACTCTCTGAAAATTTTCAATAAAAACAAGAAGAAAATCATCTTCGATGAAACTATTAGAAAATGATATATTATTTTTTTTTGAATCATTGTAATAATTTCTTGAAAATAAAGTTGGAAATGATATTTGTAATTTACGAGCAAGATTAAGTGCGGTTATATATTTGATATTTTGTTCACCACGTTCTAGTGATGAAAGGCAACCACGGTCATAGCCAATTGAAGTTGCTAATTTAGAAATTCTGAGACCTTGCATTTCACGTGTCCTTTTAATATTGATACCAAATATTAACAGAATTTCCTTTGGGTCGAATTTTAAATTCATTTTATTACCTCCTGATATTTATTATTATATTTTAATATACCTTTTAATGTTTGATTTTTAACCATCAATATAAAGGGCGTGATGTATAATTTAATTTTAGTAGTATAAAAAAGCTTGAGTTTGATTTTTAAATGATGATATATTAAGGTATTTCTCTAAGAGATTTATTTTTAATTAAAAAATAGAGTTTGGATTTATTGAGAAATTTAAAAAGAGAATGTATACAATTTTATCAGAAATGATTTTGTATATTGACTAGTGTAGAATTATATTGGTAATTGAATTAATCAAGTTAAAGTAAGTGTAAATTTTTATTTTTAGGAGTTGTTATTGTAAAAATTCTAACTATATTATTAGAAAAATGAGTAAATTTAGAAGAATAGATTGATAAATTAGAGAAATAAAGTGAATAGTTTTTAGTTATTGTTTTTTTAGGGGTTGTAAAATTTAATCATAAGTAAACATATAATTCAGTATTTAGGAGATTTTGCTTCAATACAAGGATAGAAAAAACATATTATATTTGTTGGTAAAAACAATAAATATTGAGTTTTTATTATACTTATATTTAAGATTTATTTGTTAGTGTTTGGACTTTGTTTTGGCTACTATTTCTATTATGTGTTCTGTTGTTTTGAATATTGTGATATAAATATCAATAGTATGTATTAATTTTCATAAAATTTAATGTATGTAGCTTATTTTTTTTGTTTTAGCAGTATTTTTTTATTAGTACAGTCTTTGTTATTTTTAATTAATTAAGATAACATATGATTATGGTAGAGAATATTAAAAAATAGACAAGAGCGAATTATTTGAAAGAAATAGAAAATATATGGGAGGAAGATATTTATGATTTTTTGTAAAAGTGGTGGTTGTAGTGCCAAATTAGGGCCGAAGGTTTTAAGTAAAGTTTTATCTAAACTGCCTAAATTTGAAGATGAAAATTTGTTAGTGGGTTTTGATTCAAGTGATGATGCTTCTGTATATAAATTGACAGATGATATTGCAATGATACAGACATTGGATTTTTTCCCACCGATGGTAAATGACCCTTATATTTTTGGGCAGATAGCAGCAACAAATGCGGTAAGTGATATTTATGCTATGGGTGGCACGGTAAAAACTGCACAGAATATAGTGTGTTTTCCTGAAAATGAAGATTTAAATATTTTAGGGCAGATAATGGCTGGCGGAGCTAGTAAAATCATGGAAGCTGGCGGAATTTTATCTGGTGGTCATTCTGTAAATGATGAAAGTATAAAATATGGTTTGGCAGTAACAGGTATTGTCAATCCTCAAAAAATATATCAAAATAATACTATAGAATTAAATGATGATTTAATTTTAACAAAGCCACTAGGTGTAGGTATTATTATGGCGGCAAATTCTGTTGGTGAAGCAAGTGATGAGGCTATGCAAAAAGCCATAAAATCCATGACTACTTTAAATAAAAAGACGGCAGAAATCATGACTGATTATGATGTTCATGCTTGCACTGATGTAACAGGCTTTGGTTTTATTTGTCATCTTTTGGAAATGGTAGCTAAAGATTATAGTGTAGATGTTTACGCAGAAAATTTACCAATTATTAAAGAAGCTTTGACTTATGCAGATAATTTTTTAATCACAAGTGCAGGTCAGAGAAATCGCAATTTTGCAGGAGAAAAAGTTTCTTTTGCAGATGAAATATCTTTTGCTATGCAAGAAGTTTTATTCGATCCACAAACTTCTGGCGGTTTATTGATAAGTGTAAATTCTAAGGATAGTAGATCTTTAGTGGAAGAAATGCAAAAAGCAGAGATAGATGCTCGCATTGTGGGCAAGGTGACAAATTTAAATAAATATAAAATAAATGTTATGTAATTTTTTTTAGAGGTGATTTTTATGGAAAAAACTATAGATGCTAGAGGTCAGGCTTGTCCAAAACCACTTGTAATGGCTAGAGATACATTAAAAACTTTGACACAAGATGATAAATTAAATGTAGTTGTCGACAATTTAGTTTCTGCACAGAATTTGGAAAAAATGGCAAGCCAGATGAATTTACCATCTCAAAAAGTACAGCAAGGTACAGATTATATAGTATCTTTGTTCGTAAAAAAATCCATGTTCATTCCTCAACAAGAAGAAATAAAATGTGAAGTGCCAACAAAGACAGATAATTCTTTTGTCGTTGTAGTCAGCAGTAATGTAATGGGTCATGGCGATGATAAATTAGGCAGTATTTTGATTAAAGGCTTTATTTATTCCTTGACTTGCTTAGAAACTTTACCTAAAGCTGTTATTTTTTATAATAGTGGTGTTAAATTAGCAGTTGAAGGTTCTGAAGTATTAGAGGACTTAAAAACTTTAGCTGATGCTGGTGTAGAAATAGTAGCTTGTGGCACTTGTTTAGAATTTTATCAGTTAAAAGAAAAATTAGCTGTAGGTAAAATCGTAAATATGCTTGATATTGTAGAGCGTCAAGCAAAAGCGACGAAAGTGGTAAAACCATGATTTATTTTGACCAAGCAGCAACGAGTTATTATCGTCCAGATTGTGTAGTTACTGCTGTTATTGAAGCGTTAGCTAATGCTGGCAATTCATCAAGAAGTGCAACAGGGCCATCTATTTGGTCTTCGCGAATTGTTTATGAAGCGCGTGAAAAAATTGCTACTTTATTTAATGCAAAACCAGAAAATGTAGCATTTACTTCTGGGGTAACAGAGAGTTTGAATTTAGTCATAGCATCTTTTTTTAATAAAGGGCATATCATAACTACAGCAAATGACCATAATTCTGTATTGCGTCCATTATATCTGCGTGATGGTGATTTGGATTTAACCATAATTCCTGTAGATAAAGATGGAAATTTTGAATATGAATTGCTGGAAAGAGCTTTTCGTCCTGATACTTTGGCTGTGATTACAACAGGAGCTTCAAATGTTACTGGCAATCTCATGGATATACAACGCATAGGGACTATAGCTCATGAGCATAATGCTTTATTTATTTTAGATGCTGCTCAAGTAGCTGGTTTAATACCGATTGACATGGAAAATTTCAACATAGATATTTTATGTTTTACAGGTCATAAAGAATTATTTGCTCCTCAAGGTACAGGTGGTATAGTCTTGCGAGAAGGTCTTCATCCTGTACCTGTAAAAGTTGGTGGTAGTGGTTTTTATAGTTTTGCTAAAAATCACCCAGATATGATGCCAAATGTATTTGAAGCAGGAACAGCAAATGTTCATGGTATTGCAGGATTAAATGCTTCTGTAGATTGGATTTTAAAAAATGGTTTAGATACAGATGCACTTTTGTTGGCAAAAGATTTTTATGAAGGTCTAAAAAATATTGAAGATGTAAAAATCTATGGCTGTTTTAAAAGAAATCGCGTACCAGTGATAAGTTTTAATATCAAAGATATAGATTCTTCAATAGTTGCAGATAGATTATGGATGGAATACAGCATTGCTGTCCGCAGTGGTATACACTGTGCGCCACTTATTCATCAGGCTTTAGGAACTGATAAACAAGGCACAGTACGTTTTAGTTTTTCAAGATTTAATACACAAGAAGAAGTAAAACAAGCATTAATAGCAATAAAAGAAATCAGGGACGATTTATGTCAAGATTAGGAAAATCTTTAAAATTAGTGATAACATTTGATAATCCAACACATGCTTTTGCTTTTGAATCTGCTTGTAAAAAAGCAAATATCGCTGGTAGATTATTGCCTGTACCTGTGGAGCTTACAGGTGGTTGTGGCATTGGTTGGACTAGTAAAATAGAAGATAAATCTATAGTAGAAGATTTTATAAAACAAAATAATTTAGCAGTTGGTCATATTTTAGAGCTTGAGTTTTAGTCTTGAAGTTCATTTAATATGGATAATGTATCTACATCTACTAATTCTTTAGCAGAATTCACTTCGACTAAAGTTAATTCATCAAGATGTTTTTGAATGACAACGCGACCGCCTTTATCTCCTTGGATAGCGAGTAATTCTGGCACGTATTTTTGAGCGAAAATCACAGGATTACCTCTTTTCCCTTTATGCGATAGAGCGCAGATATTATCTTTTTTTTGCCATGTTTGATAAAGCTTATTTAGACTTGTAAATGTCAAAAATGGTTGGTCGCAAACGATGAATAAATAGCCGTTAATATTATTATCATTTGTATTATCAGCAGAAGATAATTGTTGGCTGGCTCTTATGGCTAATTGCATAGAATGAGATTGACCCAAATGAGTATCATAGTTAGGAACGACTATTATATTTGGGTCAATTTTTTTGGTGATTTCAGGATATTTAGTAACTAAAATTGTCTGCTTAGGATTTAGTTTTTTGATTAAATTTAAAGTATATTGATACATAGGGATATTATTTATAGGATAAAGCAATTTATTCGCACCGAAACGAGAGCTATTGCCAGCAGCTAAGATAACAACGCATAGAGATTTTTTATACATAGAAAACACCTCATAGGAGAATAAATTTATGTTTTTAGAATATACAAAGAAAAAGTTGATTAATAAAAGTATAGTAGAGTATTTGCAAGTGGAAAATCAAGATATAATTTCTGTATCAGGTGCAGGTGGTAAAACTTCTACAATAAAATTATTAGCTAAAAATTTAGTGCGTGAACATAAGAAAGTTTTGATTACAACAACAACAAAGATGTTTAAAACAGCAGATGCTGTAACGATAAGAGATAAAAATTTATTAAAGCAAAAATTAAAACAGCAAAATTGGATATTTACTGGTCAAGATTATGGCAAAAAGATAAGTTCATGGGACGAAGAATTTTTGCGAGAAATCATATCTTTGGCAGATATAACTTTGATTGAAGCTGATGGAGCAAAAAGATTGCCATTTAAATTCCCCAAACAAAATGAACCAGTTTATATATCTTCATCAAATAAAGTGGTATATGTCGTAGGCATGAGTGCATTAAATCAGCCGTTAAAATCTTTATGTAGAGCCGAACTTTTAGCAAAGTTTTTACAAAAGCAAGTAAATGAAAATCTGACAAAAAATGATATAATAAAAGTGATATCAAGTGAACAAGGAGCAAGAAAAGATATAGGTAAGAGAGATTTTTTCGTTATCCTAAATCAAGTTGATACTTTGTTTGCTTTGCAAGAGGCTATATTTATAGCTGAGAAATTGACAGAATGTAAAATAAAAGTGGCGATAAGTAGTTATCGTGATGAGTTTTAGAAAGTAAAAATAGAGAAGGTAAAGGTAATTTTAATGGAAAAAATATTGATAAAAGGCGCTGGCGATTTAGCATCAGGTATTGCTTGGCGATTACAACGAGCAGGATTTCCGATTATTATGACGGAGATAGAAAAGCCTTTGACTGTGAGATTGACAGTGTCTTATTCTAATGCTGTCTATGAAAATGAAGTGAATATAGAAGGCATAAAAGGAAAGTTAGTAAATAGTTATCAAGAGGCACAAGAAGTTATTGCACAAGATAAAATTGCTGTAATTGTTGATGAAAATGCTGATATTGTGAAAGAATATAAACCAGATATTATCATTGATGCTATAATGGCTAAGAAAAATATAAATACAAAAATTGATGATGCACCGATTGTCATTGCTGTAGGGCCTGGATTTACAGCTAAAAAAGATTGCGATTATGTTATCGAAACGAAAAGAGGTCATTTCTTAGGTAAGGTAATCGAAGATGGCAGTGCTATAAAAAATACAGGTGTTCCAGGAAATATTGGTGGTTATACTGTAGAGCGAATTATCAGAGCTAATGGCGAAGGTGTATTTAAATCCGTAGCAAAAATTGGTGATTTTGTAAAAAAAGGCGATATTGTAGCCTATGTTGATGATAGAGAAATAACAGCCTTAATAGATGGTATTGTCCGCGGTATGTTGCATGATGGCATTGTAGTTACAGATAAGATGAAATGTGGAGACATTGACCCACGAGCAGAGCAAAGTCATTGTTTTAGCATATCTGATAAATCTAGAGCTATAGGTGGCGGTGCTTTAGAAGCTGTATTATATGGCTTGAAAAATTTGAGAAAGCAGGGCAAAAAATGATTACAATAAAAGCTTTTTGGCAAAAAGTGCAGACACAATTAAAAGCAAATAATCCTGTGATTTTAGCAATGGTCATGGAGAAAAAAGGCTCTGCTCCGCGCGGAGTAGGTGCACATATGCTTATTTTATCTGATGGCTCAACAGTGGATACAATTGGCGGTGGCCCTTTAGAATATTTGGCGATACAGGAAGCTAAACAAAATATAAAAAATGGTAAATCCATAGTGCAGACTTTTTCTTTAAATAATGCTACTGCTGGTGAATACGGTATGGTTTGTGGCGGTCAGTTGACGGTTGCTCTATATTGTTTACAGCAAAAAGATTTAGTTCAAGTGGAAAAAGCATTGACTTTAATCAATACGAAAAATAAAATCGTTTTGAGTTTAAGTTGGCAAAATGAAAACTTCGATTTTAAAGTTTATGACTTAGCGGAAAGCTTTGCTTTGAAAGAAAAGTTGACTAAAAAATCTTTATTGCAGATGGATACAACAAATCAATCTGGGCAGTATTTAGAAATCATGAAACAAAGCCCTAGAGTTTATTTGTTCGGTGGCGGATATGTAGCTCAAGAGGTCGCAAAATTATTGCCAAATTTAGAATTTGAATATATCGTACTTGAAGAACGCAGTGAATTTGCAAAAAAAGAATTATTTCCAGACGCTAAACGCATTGTAGTTGTAGATTATGCAGATTTTAGTAAGCAAGTGAAAATAAAAAACAGCGATTATGTAATAGTTGTGACTAATGGACATACAAAAGATACCTTGGTTTTAGAAAGTTTATTGAAAAATCCTCCAGCATATATTGGTGTGATTGGCAGTAGACATAAAAAAATTCATGTAGAAAATTATTTAGCTGAAAAAGGATTTAGCGAAGATTTAATAAAACAAATTGTTATGCCTATAGGGCTAGATATTAAAGCGGAAACACCTTCCGAAATTGCAATTAGTATTGTGGCTCAGTTAATTCAAAAAAGAGCACAGTAAAATAATTTTAGATGGGAGTAAAATAGATGTTTGGATTAGGTATACCAGAATTAATTTTGATTTTAGTAATTGCTTTAGTGGTATTTGGCCCTAAGAAATTGCCAGAAATAAGTAAAGCTCTAGGTAAAAGTATAAAAGAATTTAGAAATTCAACATCAGATATCACAGATACAGTGAATACTGTTAAAGATGTAACTGATGTAGCTAAAAAATTAAAATAATAAGTTATAAATTATAAATGAGGAAAATATGGCGAATTTTACGCATTTTAATCAAGATGGTGAAGCTATCATGGTTGATGTCAGTCAAAAAGATATTACCATGCGCATAGCTATTGCCGAAGGTAGTATAAAAGTAAATCAAGAAGTTTTTCGTTCAATCAAAGAACAGACTAATAAAAAAGGTGATGTATTAGCTGTTGCTAGAATAGCTGGTATCATGGCAGCGAAAAAAACAAGTGATATGATACCGCTTTGTCATCCATTATTTATTACAAAAGTTACGATTGATTTTGAATTAGACGAAGACAATTATATGATAAAAGCTATTGCGACAACAAAAGTCAATGGTAAGACTGGCGTTGAGATGGAAGCACTCCATGCTGTATCAGTTACTTTATTGACGATTTATGATATGTGCAAGGCTATAGATAAAAGTATGGAAATATCAGATATACGTCTATTGCATAAAGAAGGCGGAAAATCTGGCGTTTATGATTATGAAAAATAATAAGGAGTATAGATTTTAATTGATGGGAAAAATTTTAGCTGTATGTATCAGTGAACAAAAAGGTACTTTAAAAACTGCTGTAGATAAGGGCTTGATGATAAAGGATTTTGGTTTAGAACATGATGCTCATGCTGGAAAATGGCATCGTCAGATAAGCTTATTAGCAGTAGAAGCGGTGAGAGCTTTTGAAGAAAAATATAATTTCAAAGTTCCTGCTGGTGCATTTGGCGAAAATCTTTTAGTTGAAGGTATTGATTTAAAAAATTTGCCGATTGGTACAAGATTAAAAGTAAATGATATTTTATTGGAAATTACTCAGATAGGTAAAAAATGCCATTTAGGTTGCAATATTCAAAAGCAAACAGGTGAATGTATCATGCCTAATGAAGGTGTATTTGCGATTGTATTAAATGGCGGAGAAATTAAAGCACAAGATACAATTTTTGTAGAAGCTTGAGAAGGTGAAAGAAATGTTTGAAGTAGCAATAATCACTGCAAGTGATAAAGGTGCAAAAGGTCTTCGTGAAGATTTAAGTGGTCCATGTATAAAGCAAATTGTAGAAGAGTCTGATTATAAAGTAGTATCCATGGAAATTTTGCCAGATGATAGAGCTTTATTGGCAGACAAAATGATAGAGCTTGCGGATAAAGAAATTCCTTTGATTTTGACAACAGGTGGTACAGGTTTTTCGCCAAGAGATAATACACCTGAAGCGACAAAAGATGTAATTGAAAGAGAAACACCAGGAATTTCTGAAGCTATGCGTATGTATAGTTTAAAAATTACACCAAGAGCTATGTTAAGTCGAGCAACTTCAGGCATTAGAAAAAAATCTTTGATTATTAATTTGCCGGGAAGTCCTAAAGCTGTAAGAGAATGCTTAGAATATTTACTGCCGACATTAGACCATGGTCTTAAAATTATGCTTAATTTGGATAATGAATGTGCTAGAAAATAATAAAAAACTAGATGTAGTTTATGGACTGCATCTAGTTTTTTTATTTTAATTATTAAATTGCATGAGCGATAGGTTTCATTTTGTCAAATGTATAGATATATTTAAATCCTAAATCTTTTAATATTTGTTTAGTCTCTTGGATTTTAAAGCCATATTGGTCAACATCATGACCGTCAGAACCAATGGTTATAATATCGCCACCTAATTTTTTATAGAGTTTTAAAATTTCAACGGAAGGCGTTAAATCTTTTAGACCATAACGATAACAAGAAGTATTAATTTCAATACCTTTATGGTCATTTATGACTTGTTTTAAAATTTCATTTACAAGGTCAAAGACTTTAGTGAAAGGATAAATCCCTTTTTGGTCGTAACGATTAATCATATCTAAATGACCGAGAACACAATAATCTTTATATTGCTGGATTACTTTTAAAATTTCTTGGTAATAAAGTTCATTATATTCTTGTTGTGTTTTTCCTTGTTGAAAAGCTTGGTTCCAAAATTCAAGGTTATTGACTTGATGACAAGAAAGTATTATAAAATCAAAGGGATAACTAGCAAATGTTTTGGCAAATTGATTGATAGTATGTGTTTGCATACCAAATTCCATGCCGAATTTTAGTTTTATTTGGGGAGAAAATAATTTTTGATAATATGTAAATTTTTCAAGGTATTTTTGACAATCACAATTTAAATCTGTTTTTACACCATAATCAATATGTTCAGTAAAACAGATTTCATCGAAATTTTTAGCTATTGCTGTTTGGATAGCTTTTTCCATAGAACAAGTAGAGTCATCACTAAATTCAGTGTGCATATGATAATCAGCTAGCATGATAAAACCTCCTAAAATAATTAATTATAGAGTCATAATAATATATAATAAGGGATAATACTATCAATATTGACCGAGTTTTTTATAACAATAATCTGCTGAGGATGAGTTTTATGCATATAATAGAAAATAATTTAGAAGTAGTAGAATATGAAAATTTATTATTGCCAATATCTATAAAGATAAGGAAATTAATACAATATAAAAATAAAAGAGCTTTATGTCATTGGCATGATGATATAGAAATTATAAAAATTTTATCAGGTTCAATGAATTTTTATATAAATGGAGAAATTTTTCGTTTAATAAAAGATGATATTTTAATTGTAAATTCAAAGCAGATACATTATGGTTATGAATATAATCATGATGATTGTAAATTTATTTGTTTAATGGTAAATCCTTCAGTATTAAAAATTAATAAAGCTATGTATCAAGAATATGTAATTCCTATTATTGAGAATAATGGTCTATTGGCATGGTGTTTGAAAAATAATGAAGGAAAACAATTAGATAGAATATTATTTGCATTAATAGATTGGCAGGAAAAATCTTGTAGAGCAAAAGAATGGAAATTGTTGTCTTTAGTATATGATTTATGGTATCAAATATATAATTTAATAGATAATGATAAAAATTTAAACTTAATAAAAGATGATACTTCTGATGATGTGAATATATTTAAACAGATGGTAATATTTATTTATCAAAATTATAAAAAAGCAATAATTTTGCAAGATATTGCAAAATCTGGAAATGTAGGTAAAAGTAAGTGTTATGAACTTTTTAAGCGATATGTAAATAAAACACCAAATGATTTTGTTAATTTATATAGGTTAGAAAAAAGTAAGATTTTATTAAAGAATGAAGATTTATCAATTACAGAAGTTGCATTAGAATGTGGATTTAATAGTGGAAGTTATTATGCAGAACTTTTTAAAAAATATAATGGATGTACTCCAAGAAATTTTCGTAAATATAAAAAATAATCTGTTCATCTAAAAAAGAAAATGAACAGATTATTAAAAGTTAGAAGCTATTAATAGTTTTTATAAAGAATGCGAATGGAGTTTAAAATACAAATTATAGCCACACCAGTATCGGCAAAAACTGCTGCCCACATGGAAGCAAATCCCATAAGACCGAGTATCATGATGAGTATTTTTACACCTAAGGCAAAGACTACATTTTGCCATGCTATGCGAATGGTATCACGAGAGATATTTATCGCTTGGAAAATAGAATGAACTTTAGAATTCATAAATACTACGTCAGCAGCTTCAATGGCAGCATCAGCACCACTACCCATAGCAGCGCCAACATCAGCACCAGCGAGAATAGGAGCGTCGTTTATACCATCGCCGACAAAAAATACATTACCATGTTCTTGTCTAAGTGAGGATAATTTTTTTAATTTATCTTCAGGTAAAAGTTTAGCATGAACTTTATCAATGCCTACTTCATTAGCTACAGCATAAGCACTATGTTCATTATCACCTGTGAGCATAGCTGTAGTTAAACCTAAATTTTTTAATTTAGCAATAGTGGATTTTGCATCATCTTTGATAGTATCATCAATAACAATAGAGCCAGCATATTTATCATTTATGCCAATGAATATTTCTGTACCAGCATTAATAGGTAAATCATCAGGTAAAGCAATATTAAATCGTTGCATTAAGCGTTTATTACCACAATAAATTTTTTGCTTGTCGATGGTGCAAATTATGCCTTCACCAGCAATTTCTTGATTATCAGTAGTAGTTTTTAAATTGAGTTTTTGTTTAGTGGCTTCATTGATAATACTGATAGCAATAGGGTGAGAGGAAATTTTTTCACAACTAGCACAAAGAGAGAGCAATTCTTCTTTTGTGTAATTGTTTGCAGGATTTATAGTTTTAACTGTGAAATTACCATGAGTCAGTGTGCCTGTTTTATCCATGACGATAGTTTTTATATTTTTTAAAGCTTCTAAAGCTAAACCGCCTTTAAATAGAATTCCTTGTTTGGAACCACTACCAATACCAGAAAAGAAAGCAAGTGGCACACTTAATACTAAAGCACAAGGACAACTAATTACTAAAAAAGTCAAAGCTGTATAAATCCAATGTTCCCAATCACCTGTAATCAATGAAGGAATGATAGCTGTAAACGTAGCTACTAAAACGACAATAGGAGTATAAATTCTAGCAAAACGAGTGATGAATTTATCTATTTTAGGTTTATTAGCGGCGGCATTTTCTACAGCTTGTAAAATGCGTGAAACCATAGATTCAGATAAAGGTTTTTCCACTTTCATTTTGATAGCGCCGGAAATATTCAAACAACCAGAAGTGATAGAGCTATTAGGGGCAATTTTTATTGGAACAGGTTCGCCAGTAACAGGTGATGTATCCAAACGGCTTTCTCCTTCAATGACAATACCATCAACAGGAATTCTATCACCAGCACGAACTAATAAAATATCGCCAACCTTAGCTTCATGAGCAGAAATAATAGAAATTTTATCACCATGGAGAAGATTTACTGTTTCAGGTCGTAAATCAACAGCGTCCATGATTTGACTGCGACTTTTTTCTGTAGCACGTTCTTCAAAATATTCGCCAATGCGATAAAATAGCATAACACCGACAGCTTCAGGATATTCTTTGATAGCAAATGCTCCCAAAGTTGCGATACTCATGAGGAAGTTTTCATCGAAGACATTGCCATGAAATAAATTGGTGATGGCAGTTTTTAGTATATGGAAACCTAAAATTAAATAAGCTACGATATAAAGATAAAGTGTATATTGGTCAGGTACAAGAGAGGTAAATTCGCCAATGATAAATAAAATAGCACCAAATACAATTTCAATAATATCAATGGTTTTTTCATCAAAAAAATTTTTTTTATTTTGATGAGATTTTGAAGAAGCCTCATCAGCATTTATGATTTTTACACCATTTTCAATGGAATTAGCTATTTTATTTATTTGAGGTAGAAGTACATCAGGATTTTGAGCTACTATTTTTAATTTTTTAGTAGCAAATGTCAATTGAGCAGATTTAATATCAGCTAATTCGTTTAATTTTTTTTCGATTTTAGCACCACAGTTAGCACAATCTAGATTTTCGATTAGATAGATTTTTTCTTTATAATTAGAAACATTTTCTTCAAGTTGAGAGATTATAGTGCCAGGTTCAATTTTGTCTGCTATTTTTTGAATAGTAGGTAATAATTCATCAGGATTTTTAGCTGTTAAAGTTAATTGTTTAGTCAAAATAGAAATAGTAGCGTTATCTACATCAGATAATTCGTTGATTTTTCGTTCGATTTTGGCAGCACAATTAGCACAATGGATATTGATTGAATATGCTTTTTGTTTGTGATTATTATTATCAATAGATAAATTGGAAGTAGTAGCCATATGTACGCCTCTTTTCTAAAATAATTATATACCCCTAGGGGTATTATCTTTACGTCTTTAGTATACCCTATAGGGTATATGGTGTCAAGAATGAATATCAATAATGATTAAATTTTTATTTGACTCAATATAAATTTTGACTAGAATTATTTATTATAAATATTTGTATAGATTTTAAGTAAAAATTTAGTCATTGAGGAGAGATTTTAATGAAGAATGATGAAAAAATAATTTTTCGTTTAGCCAAAATAGATGATGCAGAAAAATTAGTAGAAATTTATGCTCCCTATGTAAAAAATACAAATATCACTTTTGAATATGAAGTGCCAACAATTGACGAATTTAAACAGCGTATAACAAAAATAATGTCGAAATTTCCTTATATTGTAGCTTGTATTGGTGATGAAATAGTAGGTTATACATATGCTTCTACTTTTAGAGAACGACAAGCTTATAATTGGTGTGTAGAAACTTCTATTTATATTAATGAAAAATATCAAGGTAGAAAAATAGGAGAAATTTTATATACGAAATTAGAAGCGATTTTAAAATTGCAAAATATAACTAATTTAGTAGCAAGCATAACATATCCCAATCCGCAAAGTATAGCTTTCCATGAAAAATTTAATTATAAGAAAATAGCTCATTTTACAAAATGTGGTTATAAACAAAATTGTTGGTATGATATGATTTTCATGGAAAAAATGATAAATAAGCATGAAACATTGGCAAAAGAAATTATTTATTTACCTGATTTAGATAAAAATTTAGTAGAAAAGATATTGCAGAAATGATAATTTGATTTGCAGTATTAATGGATAATGCCTATAATATAATATATTAAATTAAATAGAGATAGGTGCGTAAGCTTAATAAGGAAACTGGAAGAGCCAGTACGGTCCCGCCACTGTAAGGGGAGCTATTTTCAATTATGTCACTGAAATAATTTATTTTGGGAAGGCGAAAATCAGCGAGGAACCTAAGTCAGGAGACTTGCCTATTGGAAAAACACCGTGAAATTTATAGATGATATATTTTTCAGACTCACGAGAGATGGGCAGGTGGAGAATTTTTCGTAGAAATACGGGATAAGTCTATCTCCCTGCCCAAAGGGAGATTTTTTTATGCGTAAAGAAATGAAAAGTGGCTATACAACAGGTTCTTGTGCAGCTGCTGGTACAAAAGCTGCAATACTTGCTTTACAGGGAAATGTGGTTCAAGAAATTGAATTATACGCTCTAAGTGGAGAATTATTGCATATTCCCATTAAAAATGTAGAGCTTACATCAACTGGAGCAAAGGCAGAAGTCATAAAAGATGCTGGTGATGATCCAGATATCACACATGGAGCTTCTGTATTTACGGAAGTAAAAATAAATAAAGATGATGATAAAATCAATTTTTATGCTGGCTTAGGTATTGGAAAAGTTACAGAAGCAGGTTTGTCTATTCCGCCAGGAGAGCCAGCAATAAATCCAGGACCACGAAAAATGATGACGAAAGTCGTTCGTGAATTGTTACCAGAAGGTTATGGTTGTGATATTACGATTTCTATTCCTAAAGGAGTGGAACTAGCGAAAAAAACACTTAATCCTATATTAGGTATAGAAGGCGGTATTTCTGTAATTGGTACTACTGGCGTGGTGCGTCCAATGTCTGAAGAAGGCTTTAAAAATTCGCTTACACCGCAGATTTCTGTAGCCAAAGCAAATGGCTTTGATGATATTATTTTTGTTCCTGGAAAAATTGGTGAAAATATCGCTAGTAAATTAAATCTTCCAGCAAAAGCTATGGTACAGACAAGTAATTTTATCGGTCATATGTTGGAATTTGCTGCTGATGAAGGAATTAAATCAGTGCTTTTATTTGGTCATTTAGGTAAATTAGTAAAAGTAGCTGGAGGAATTTTCTATACACATAGTAAAATAGCTGATGCTCGCTTGGAAATATTAGCTTCTTATGCTGCTCTTTTGGGCATGGATAAAAAAGGCGTGGAAGAAATTTTTAAAGTGAAGACAACAGAAGCAGCTATGCCAATCATTGAAAGATATGGATTGGTAGAAAAAGGTTTTTATGATTTATTAGCCAAAAGAGCTAGTCTTCGCAGTGAACAACATGTATTTAATGCTTTCAAAGTAGGAACTGTGATGGTTACTTTGAAAGGTGAAATTTTGGGCATGGACGATAATGCAAGAGAAATAGGTGGTAGATTAGGTTGGAACATAAAATAATTGTGGCTGGAATTGGTCCAGGGGCGAAAGAGTATGTCATTCCTATGGCTATGCAAGCTATAAATGAAGCAAAAGTTTTAGTTGGAGGAACGAGAGCATTAAATGAATTTTCTCATCAAGGTCAAAAAACTTTTGCCATAAAAGCAGATATCAGTGCTGTGATGGATTTTATAAAAGTTGAATTAAATGATAATGATGTAGTAGTGATGGTATCTGGCGATCCAGGATATTATTCTTTATTAAGTGCTTTGCGCAAGAATTTTCCTTTAGAAAATATAAAGGTAATTCCAGGGCTAAGTTCCATGCAAACAGCTTTTGCCAAGATAGAACTTCCATGGCAAGACGCTAGTCTACTTAGTTTTCATGGACGTGTGCCAAGTGATGAAGACTTAAAATATTATCCAGGTCGCATAATCGGTATGCTCACAGATAATAAATTTAATTCTAATGCTATAGCCACATATTTGATAGCAAGAGGTTGGGATAAAAATGCAAGAGCATATATTTGTTCTAGACTTTCTTATCCTGATGAAAAGATAGTCAGCTTATCTTTAGATGAAGCACAGACAAAAGCATGTGCGAATCATTGTGTGATGATAGTTGAAGGTTAATATAAAATAAATTATGAATAGAAAGTTGGTGCATATTTGAATTTACCAGGAATAGCAGATGAAGAATTTATTCGCGATAAAGTGCCAATGACAAAAGAAGAAATTCGCATTTTGACAATGTGCAAGGCAAAAATTCGTCCTGATAATATTATTTGGGATATTGGTGCTGGTACAGGCTCTTTATCTATTGAAGCGGCTTTACTTGCTCCTCAAGGAGAAGTTTATGCTATAGAGAAAAAAGATTTAGCGGTTGATTTATTACATCAAAATATTGCTAAATTTAAATTAGAAGATAAAGTTAAAGTCATTGCCACAGAAGCACCAAAAGGATTAGATGAATTGCCAAATTGTGATGTAGTATTTATCGGTGGCAGTGGCAAACATATGTTTGAGATTTTAGATATAATTGATAGTAAATTAAATGAAGGTGGACGCATTATCGTAAATGCGGTAACAATCCAGACAATATCTGAAATCACAACATATATGAAGCAAAAAGAAAATTACACTTATGAAGCAATTCAAGTACAAGTAAATCGTTTAAGACAAATCGGTTCATACGATATGTTTAATGCACAAAATCCAGTTTATATTGTTACTTGTAAAAAACTAAAATAAGATGAATTAGGGAGGATATTTTTATGGTTTATATTATTGGTGCAGGCCCTGGGGATCCTGAACTTATTACAGTTAAAGGTCAAAGATTATTAAAAGAGGCAGATGTAATTATTTATGCTGGTTCTCTTGTAAATCCTGCATTATTAGATTATGCAAAAGCAGATTGTGAAATTTATAATAGTGCTTCTATGACTTTAGGCGAAGTTATTGAAACAATTACAGCAGCAGAACAAGAAGGCAAAATGACAGTTCGACTTCATACTGGTGACCCTGCAATTTATGGTGCTATTCAAGAACAGATGGACGAATTATCTCGTCGCAATATTGAATACACTGTAATTCCAGGTGTAAGTTCTTTCTTAGCTACAGCAGCAGCTTTAAAACAGGAATATACACTTCCTGAAATTTCTCAGACTGTAATCATCACACGCAATGAAGGTAGAACACCTGTTCCTGAAAAAGAAAAATTAAAATCTTTAGCAGCTCATCAAGCTACTATGTGTATTTTCTTGAGCGTGCATATGATTTCTGAAGTAGTAGAACAGTTGATTGAAGGTGGCTATGAACCATCTACACCTATTGCTATCGTGCAGAAAGCTTCTTGGCCTGAACAAAAAATTGTACGCGGTACACTTGAAACTATTGCCGATATCGTTAAAGAAAATAATATTTCTCGTACAGCTATGATTGTTGTAAGTAAATGTTTAGATACAGAATATGCAAAATCTCGTCTTTATGCACCAGAATTTAGTCATATGTATCGTCAAGGTACAGATAAAGCTTAATGAAATATGCAATTATTACTGTAACTAAAAATGGTGCTGATTTAGCTTGTAAATTGCAAAATACCTTGAAAACTTGTGATATCTATGTAAAAAAAAATAGATATGATATTAGTTTAACTGGTCATATATATGAGTATGACAAAATGAATGAAGTGATAAAAAATATTTTTGCTGAGTATGAAGCAATTATATTTTTTACTTCGACAGGTATTGCCGTGCGAATGATAGCACCATTTATCGTGCATAAAGTCAAAGACCCAGCTGTAATAGTTTTAGATGAAAAAGCTAATTTTGCGATAAGCTTATTATCTGGTCATTTAGGTGGAGCAAATGAACTCACGTTGAAGATTGCTGATATATTAAATGCTATTCCAGTTATTACTACAGCGACAGATACGAATAAAATAATTGCTCCTGATGTGGTGGTAAGAAAATATAATTTAGTGCCATATCCTTTAGAACATATAAAAATAATTAATTCAGCATTAATTCAACAGCAAAAAGTTATTTATTATGTAGATAAAGATTTAAAGCAAAGTGAACAGATGATAATTGATTTGGCTAGAGATTTTAAGATTGAAGCTAAATTGATTGATGTAGAAGAACTTGATAGGCAAAATGACTTTTGTGTATTTATCACAGATAAGCGACAAGTGCGAGAAAATATATTATTTTTAACGCGAAAACAATTGATAATTGGCGTTGGTTGTCGCAAAGATGTTGAATTAAATCTTGTAGAACAGGCAATAAATGAAGCAAAAAAAATGGCAGATTGTGAAGATTTAAAAATCAAAGCATTAGTTTCTACAATCGTCAAGCAAAATGAGAAAGCTTTGCATCAATGGGCAGAAAAATATAAAGTAGAAACTCGTTTTTATGATAATACAATCATGCAGAATGTGATTGATAAATATAAATTACCTGAATCTAATTTTGTGAAAAAACAAATTGGTATAGGAAATGTATGTCAAGCTGCTATATTGGCATATAATGAGAGGGCAAAAATAATTTTGCCGAAAACAAAATTTGAGAAAGTGACGGTGTCCTTAGCATGGGAATGATTAAAGTAATTGGAATTGGTCCAGGTGGTAAAGAGGATATGACTCCTCGTGCTTTAAATGCTATTTTAGAAGCTGATACAGTAGCAGGATATAACACATATATTAAATTGATTAAACATCTTTTAGATGGAAAAAATGTAATTGGCACAGGAATGATGCAAGAAGTTGACCGCTGTAAAATGGCTATTGAAGAAGCTGTAAAAGGTCATAATGTTGCAGTAGTTTCAAGTGGTGACTCTGGTGTATATGGTATGGCAGGTCTTGTTTTAGAATTATTATTGAAATTGCCAAAAGAAGAAAGACCACAAGTACAGATTGTAGCAGGTCTTTCTGCTGTAAATGCGGCTGCTGCTGTATTAGGTGCTCCACTTATGCATGATTTTGCAATCATCAGTTTGAGTGATTTATTGACTCCATGGGAATTGATTAAAAAACGTGCAGACCTTGCAGCTCAAGGTGATTTTGTAATTGGTTTATACAATCCAAAAAGCCATAAACGTGTACAGCATATCGAAGAAATTCGTGAAATTATGTTAAAACATAAAGACCCTAAAACTCCAGTTGGCATTGTAAATAGTGCAAGCCGTGAAAATGAAACAATGGTTATTTCTGATTTAGAAAATTTCACAAAAGAAGATATCAATATGTTTTCTATGGTAATCATTGGCAATAGCAAAACTTTTGCTAAAGAAGGCTTTATGATAACACCTAGAGGCTATGAAGTATGATTTTTGTAGCTTCAGGAACGCAAGATGGTAGAGGTCTTGTAGAATATTTATTAAAGCAAAATTATAAAGTTATGGCTTCTGTAGTTACTAATTATGGTAAAGAGTTATTACCGAAAGATGAAAATTTAATCATCAATGACCATAAATTAGATGAAGAAGCTATGAAGAATTGCTTAAAAGAAAATCAGATAAAAGTTTTTGTAGATGCTACGCACCCATATGCGGTAAATGTATCTAAAACAGCTATGCAGGTTTGTGATGAATTAAATATACCTTATATTCGCTATGAAAGAGAAGTAACGCCAATACCTGCTTATAATAAACTTCATTTAGTGAAAACTTATGAAGAAGCATCTGACCTTGCTATGCAATTAGGTGAAAATATCTTTTTGACAACAGGTAGCAATCGTTTAGACTTATTTGCTAAAGATAGTAAAAAATACAATAAGCATATTATAGCGAGAGTACTTCCTGCGATTGCTTCTTTGCAAATCTGTGAAAACTGTGGAATATCTCCCAAAGATATAGTAGCTGTGCAAGGACCTTTTTCGGAAAGCTTGAATATAGCTTTATATGAAAAATACAATGCAGATGTTGTTGTGATGAAAAATAGTGGCACTTTAGGTGGCACAGAAACAAAATTGACAGCTGCAATTAAATTAGGTCTAGAAATTGTCATTATTGATAGACCTAGAATAGATTATAAAAATTTAACTCATGATTATGATTGTGTAGGCACATTTGTTGCCAAATATGAAAAATAGGAGGGATTTTGATGGAATTTATCAAAGACCCAATGGCGATAGAAGTTCGTAGTTTTGAAATTATCAAACCATATATTGAAAAATTAAATTTAAGCGAAGAAGAAACAAAAATTTATTCTCGTATTATTCACGCTTCTGGTGATGTGGATTATGCACCAATCATTCGCATTCATAAAGATGTAGTAGCTTCCATGAAAAAAGCTTTGCTTTCTGGTTGCAAAATCTATACTGATGTAGAAATGGTTCGCACTGGTATCAATAAACGCAAATTAGCTTCTTGGGGTGGCTCTGTAGAATGTAAAATTGCAGATCCTGAAATTGCAAAATATGCCAAAGAACATGGTATCACTCGTTCTATTGCTGCTATGCGTCATTTTGGCAAAGAATTAGATGGAGCAATCGTTGCTATTGGTAATGCACCAACAGCTTTATTTGAAGTTATCCGTTTAATGAATGAAGAAAATATTCGTCCAGCTGCTATTATTGGTACACCAGTTGGTTTTGTAGGAGCTGCTGAATCAAAAGATTTATTAATTGCTGAATCAAAAGTTCCATATATTACAGTAACAGGAACAAAAGGCGGTAGCCCAATAGCTGCTTCTTGCATTAATGCAGTAATGTATATCATTGATAATACACGCATTTAATAAGGTGATTTAATGATGAAAAAAGTAAATATTCCTCGTGTAGTTATTGCAGCCACTCAAAGTAGTTCAGGTAAGACTACAGTCGTTACAGGAATACTTCGTGCATTAAAAAATAAAGGTTTAAAAGTACAACCATATAAAGTTGGCCCTGATTATATTGATCCTAGTTATCATGGCATGGCAGCAGGAAGAAAAGGTCATAATCTCGATACATGGCTTGTCGATGAAAGCATGATAAATGATTTATTTGTGCAAGAATCAAAAGATGCCGATATAGCGATTATCGAAGGTGTTATGGGGCTTTATGATGGCGGAAAAAATGGTGTTAGTTCTACAGCACAATTAGCGAAAAAATTAAATGCACCTGTGATTTTAGTCATTAATGTGCAATCAATGGGCGATTCAGCCGCAGCTATAGCACTTGGTTTTAGATTATATGATAGTGATGTGAATTTAGCCGGTGTAATCTTAAATAAATTAGGTTCACCAACACATAAAGCTTTGATTGAAGAAGCTATGAAGAAAATAAATGTGCCTGTTTATGGTGCAATTTTCCGTGATGATAGTGTGCATATGCCAGAGCGTCATTTAGGTTTGACACCAGCTGGAGAAAATAATGCACGTGAAATCATCGAAAAGATTTCTGAAAAAATTGCTCAAGAGGTATATTTAAATGAAATCATTGAACTTGCTAAAACAGCACCAGCTATTGAAGTTGAAGAATTTGAAGCTGAAAATATTAAAAAAGATATAACTATAGGTATTGCACAAGATAAAGCTTTTTCTTTTTATTATCCAGCAAGTTTAGCTCAATTAGAAAATTTAGGGGCGAAGTTGAAATTTTTTAGTCCACTAGAAGATGAAACTATTCCTGATGATGTTGATGCTTTGATTTTTGGTGGAGGTTTCCCAGAAGTTTTTGCTCAAGAACTTATGCAAAATACTTCGATGATAAAATCCATACGCAAAGCTAATGAACGTAAAATGCCGATATATGCTGAATGTGGTGGCTTTATGTATTTAATGCAGGGAATTTATGATTTTGAGCAAAAATTTTATGAAATGGTGGGGATTATTCCTGCGAAAGCTCAAATGAATAAAAAATTGCAGACTGTGGGTTATGTGAAAGCAAAAATTCTGCAAGATAATATTTTAGGAAAACAAAATGATGAGATAAAAGGTCATGAATTTCATTTTTCAACACAGATTGATACACAAGATGAAAGTTTTCCATGGGCATTTGAATTTACGAAAATGCGTAATAATATGAAATACAAAGCAGGATATGCTAAAGATAATATTGTAGGTTCATATTTGCATTTACATTTTTTAGGCTCAAAGCAAAATGCTAAATATTTTGTGGAAAAAATAAGAGCTTATAAAAAATCACTAGAGATGGAGGAAAACTGATGACTAAACATATTATGTTACAAGGTACTTCTTCTCATGTAGGAAAAAGTATTTTAACTACAGCTTTATGCAGAATTTTTTATCAAGAAGGTATGTCTGTAGTGCCATTTAAAGCACAGAATATGGCACTTAATTCTTATGTAACTAAAGATGGCGATGAAATGGGCAGGGCTCAAGTAGCTCAAGCAGAAGCAGCAGGTCTTGAGCCATTTGTAGAGATGAACCCTGTATTATTGAAGCCAACAGGAAATGCTTGTTCACAAGTTATTTTAATGGGAAAAGCTGTAGGAAATATGTCTGCACGCGAATATCATAAGGGATATTCATTAAAAGCTTTTGATACTGTAAAAGAAGCTATTCGCCGTTTAGAGGAACGCTTTGATATGATGGTAATTGAAGGTGCAGGCAGTCCTGCAGAAGTGAATTTAAAAGCAAATGATATCGTAAATATGCGTATTGCTAAATATTTAAATGCACCAGTATTGTTGATTGCTGATATTGACCGTGGCGGAGCATTGGCTTCCCTTGTGGGAACTTTAGAGCTTTTAGAACCAGATGAAAGAGCTTTAGTAAAAGGACTTATCATCAATAAATTCCGTGGAGATGTAACTATTTTACAGCCTGCACTTGATTTCCTCGAAGAAAAAACAGGAAAACCAGTTTTAGGTGTAATTCCTTATTTACCTGATTTAGGTATTGAAGATGAAGACTCTGTATCTTTAGATGATAAAAAGACTCAAGCGAAAGATAAAGCAAATGCACCAATAAAAATTGCAGTAATTCAAACTCCTAAAATTTCTAATTTCACTGATTTTGATGCTTTGAATAAAGAAGATGATGTAAATCTTTATTATGTAAAAGAAGGTCAAGAAATCGGTGAAGCAGATTTAATTTTACTTCCAGGTAGTAAAAATACTACAGAAGATATGCTTTATTTGCGTGATAGTGGTATGGAAAAAGCTTTAAATGAAGCTCATGAAAAAAACATTCCTATCATTGGCATCTGTGGTGGTTATCAAATGCTTGGTGAAAAAATCAGTGACCCATTGCATACTGAATCAGATAATGACAGCGTAAAAGGACTTGGCTTTTTGCCAATGGAAACTACTTTTGTAGAGAAAAAACTTACTTCACAAGTTGAAGCAAAATGTCTTTCTTGGGAATTTTTAGGTGAAAAATTATCTATAGATGATTTATTTGGCTATGAAATTCATATGGGAACTACTAAATTTACAAAAGAAGCAAATCATCCATTCATGATCACAAAACGTGCTGATAAAGATGTACAGGTGGCAGAAGGTATGATAAATCAAGAACAAAATGTCATGGGTGCATATATTCATGGTATTTTTGATAATGATAAATATCGTCGTAGTTTGATCAATATATTGCGTAAACGCAAAGGCTTAGAAGCATTACCTGTAAGCACAAATTATGCAGCAGCTAAACAAGCAGCATTTAATCGTCTAGCAGATACTGTTCGTCAAAATATGAATATGGAAAAATTAAGAGAAATTTTACAAGAAGCATAAAATAATGCACCTTAAGACTTAATATAGTTTTAAGGTGCATTTTTATTTGATAATTAGTTACTTTAAAGTAACTATGTTACTAAAAGGTGCTTACTTTACAGCCGTTTTGAGTAGTTATATTATAAAAGTAATGAGAAAATAATACTTAGAAAGGCGATGGATTTATCATGGATCAAAAAGTATTAGATTATGTTGCAGAAAAAACACATGAATTAATGAATGCTCCTTCTTGTAGCAAAGAAGCAAAACAAGCAGCACAAAATTGGCTTGATGCTATTGGCACAGATAATCAATTAGCAGAAACTAAAAAATATATAGCAGAGCTTGAAGCTGATATTATGCCGATTGATGGATTGATTACTTTTGCTAATTCTGAAATGGGTGTTAAAGTTTTCGGTGAAGAAATGGCAAAAAATGTATTAGCTCATGCTCAAGATATTAAGGCAAAAGGTGCGAAATATTGCGATTGCCCAGCATGCAAGGCTGTAGCAGATATTTTAGCTAAAAAAGAACAAATGCTCTAATAATAAAAATGGCGATTGATGAAAATCAATCGCTTTTTTTATGATAGTCTAGAAAAATGGTCAATGGCTTTAGCAAATTCTTCAACTGTTTTTTCTGCATCACCATGTTGTATACCATCAATTACACAGTGTTTTAAATGTCCTTCTAAAATTACTTTGCCGACACTATGTAGAGCGGATTTTGCAGCATTTACCTGCATTAAAACATTTTCACAAGGAATAGTTTCATCATCAATCATTCTATCTATGGCATTTAATTGCCCAATAATTTTTTTTATACGGCGATGGAGTTTTTCTGTTTCCATACATTGTTTCATAAGATAATCTCCTTTTTATAATGATATAATCATTATATCATGAAGCTAAATATTATTAATAATGCTATTTAAATAAAGGAAAATAATATATAAGTTATTTCGTTAATGAATGATTTTATAAAAAAGAAATATTTGTTGATTATATATTTATATTTGTTATAATTTAAATTAAATATTAATTGAGAAATATTTTCAAATAAATAAAAGTAAAGGAATAAATTTATGTTAAAAGATTATAGTAAAAAACATTCAGCAAGCGAAAGAGCTAGAGAAATTCTTCGCTATATTGGTCCAGGTCTTTTAATTACAGTTGGTTTTATTGACCCTGGTAACTGGGCATCAAATTTGGCAGCTGGTGCAGATTTTGGTTATTTATTGTTGTGGATGGTAACACTTTCAACGATAATGCTAATTTTGCTTCAACATAATGCAGCTCATCTGGGAATAGTAACAGGGCTTTGTTTATCTGAAGCATCTACTAAATATCTACCGAAGTGGCTTTCACGACCAATATTAGCAACGGCAATGATGGCATCTATTGCAACAGCTTTAGCGGAAATTTTAGGTGGAGCTATAGCACTTAATTTATTATTCAATATACCACTTGTTATAGGCTCTATAATTACAGCAGTTTTTTGTGCTATTTTATTAAAAACAAATTCTTATCCTAAAATGGAGAAAATAATCATAGCTTTTGTATCTATTATTGGTTTTTCATTTTTACTTGAATTGAATATGGTTTCAGTTGAATGGACTGAGGCTATAAGTGGTTGGGTAACACCTTCTTTTCCAGAAGGCTCAATTATTATTATTATGAGTGTATTAGGGGCAGTGGTCATGCCACATAATTTATTTTTACATTCTGAAGTAATACAATCGCGTCAATGGAATTTGCAAGATGAAAAAATTATAAAACGGCAATTGAAATATGAGTTTTTAGATACTTTATTTTCTATGGGACTTGGTTGGGCAATAAATAGTGCGATGATTATTATTGCAGCCAGTGTATTTTTCACAAATAATTTACAAGTAGATGATTTAGCACAAGCGACAGAATTATTAAGACCTATTTTAGGTGATAGTGCAGCCTTGATTTTTGCCATAGCTTTATTATTTGCAGGGATATCTTCAACAGCGACATGCGGAATAGCAGGAGGCAGTATTTTCTCTGGTATTTTTGGTGAAGATTATAATATTAAAGATTATCATTCATGGCATGGTGTATTGATAACTTATGGTTTAGCTATATTAGTTATATTATTTATTCAAGACCCATTTGAAGGTTTGATTTATTCACAGATGTTTTTAAGCATACAATTACCAATTACTATTTTTTTATTGATATATTTAACATCTAGTAAAAAAATAATGGGTAAATTTGCAAATCATTTATATCAGAAAATAATTTTAATGATTGTCGGTATAATTGTAACTTGCTTAAATTTAACTTTATTATGGGAAATTTTTTATAAATAAGTGATAAAATGGATGTATAATTTTAATGCATCCATTTTTTTGTAAATAATAAAAGGATATATTGATGGATTTTTAGAATATTATCTAGTAGAATATATATATTATTCAGGTAGAATATTGGAGTGGTTTTTATGACAGGAAATAGAGAAGTAATAACAGGTAACGATTTTAAAAGAATGATAGCAGGTGCCTACAGTGCCTTTTTATTAGAATATGAAAATATCAATGCTTTAAATGCTGATTCTTTAATGGATGAAAAAGCAGGTACACATATTTTACGTACAATTGGTGCAGCTGCGATGTCTCTTCGTGATTTACAAGCAGATAGCATTGGTGGAGTATCTAAACGTGTAGGTAGTGCGGCAGTTTTAGGTGCTCATGGCAATGCAGGTGTATTGATTTCACAAATTTTACGTGGTATTGCTAAAGGTTTAGCAGGAAAATATGATGCATCATCTTCTGTTTTTGGAAAATCTTTCCAATATGGTATTTTATATGCTCAACGTGCAGTAAATGATGAAGTAGAACGTCCTTTGATTATTACAGCAAAAGCAGTGGCAAAAGGTGCTTATAATGCTGTTCGTGCAAATTTACCAATTGCTGAAATTTTAACAGAAGCTATCAAAGCAGGTGGCATTGCATTAAGTCAAGCTGAAAAGAAAAATGGCTTTGTAGATGCAGGGGCAAAAGCTCTAATGGTATTTTTACAAGGCTGTAGAGCTGGTTTGGATGGAAATTATGTATCACCAGTATTATTATTTTCTTCTGGGTTTAAAAAATCTCATGATGTGCCAAATCCTAAATTCGATATTGTTTATACATATGCAGTATCATTTAGTTTAGTAAAATGCCGTGCTAGTATCAGTGATTTAGAAAAAATGTTAAATCCATTAGGTAAAGTAATAGTAGTAAAATCATTAGATGATAGAATAACTGTGTATTTACACACAGATTGCCCAGGTTTAGTAGTTGGTCAGGCTGTAGATTGGGGTCAAATCGAAGACATTAAAATTCAAAATTTGGCTATGCCACATGATTTGAAAAATGTAGATAAAACTATTATGGATATCGCTATTTTAGCAGTAGCTGATGATGAAAAAACAGCTCAAAGTTTAGAACAATTAGGTGCAATTGCAGTAATCACTCAAGATAAAGTAAGTGGCCCTGCTGTTGGCGATTTAATTAATTTAATTCATGGCGATATTGCTAAAAACTATATTATTTTATCTAATAATAAATCAAGCTCTTTAGTTATGGCACAAGTAAAACGCTTATTAAAAAATAATATAGAAATTCTTTATACTAATAATGTAGAAGAACAAATAAAAGCTTTAAAAGCTTTTGATGTGAACGAAACTTTAAAAGTTAACTTACAGAATATGCATGAAGCTATTTAATATCAATTATTGTATAAATAAAAGTGAAGGGACGGTGGGAATAGGTGGAGATGGCAAAACGATATTGTATATTAAGTTATAAAGTATTGATTTTGGCAATTATTTGTTGTTTTATAAATGCTAATGCACAGGCAGCACCAATACTAAAATTAAATTCTCATGGACATGATGTAATAGTTTTACAGCAAAACCTCATTCGTATGAATTATGATTTAAGTAAAGTTAGCGGTAATTATGATAAAGAGACGCAAGAAGCAGTAAAAGCTTTTCAAAAAGATCATAAAATAAAAGTTACAGGCATTGTAAATCGTGAAACATGGTGGGCTATTAAAGGCGGAAAACAAAATGTTATAGTCAATTCGCAGTCATCTATTAACGAAAAAATTATTTTAGATAATTTATCTTCAGTGCCATATGGCAGACAATTTTTATCTAAAAAAGAAGTCCCAGGTATTATAGCTACAGCGAAGGATTATATTGGCGTGCCGTATGTGTTTGGTGGAGATACACCAGCAGGTTTTGATTGCTCTGGTTATTTGGAATATGTTTTTGCTAAACATGGAATTCGCATACCTCGTACGGCAGATGAACAATATAAATTAGGAAAACTTGTCGAACCAGATGATTTAGAAGCTGGAGATTTAGTATTTTTTACTACGTATGAACCAGGAGCCTCTCATTGTGGTATTTACTTAGGCAACGGAAATTTTATACATGCATCAACAAGTAGAGGTATTCGTGTAGATAATTTAGATAATACGTATTGGGCATCTCGATATTATGGTGGTAAACATATAGTAAAATAAAGAAAACAGCAGGTTTTTTCCTGCTGTTTTTTCTAAAAATGGTAAAAAGAGATGATTTCATTGTTAAAGAAATCTAGGTGTGGAAATGAGTTTTTGAAATAGAAAGGTAATTGACAATGAAACGTATTGAAAGGGTTTTTGAATATTTACAAGAGGCAGCAAAGAGTCAAGATGGTGAGAAGGCTCTTACAGCTACTGCTATTGCAGATAATTTAGGAATTTTACGCAGTAATGTTAGTAGAGAGTTAAACAAATTATATAGAATGGGTAAAATAATGAAGATTTCAGGTAGACCTGTTTTATATAAAATAAATGATGAAAATATCAATGATAAGATAGAAATAAAAACTGTTAATAAAATAAATAAAATAGATAAATCTGCATTTAGTGATTTAATTGGTGCAGAAGATAGTTTAAAAACACAAGTAGAACAAGCAAAAGCAGCAGTGATTTATCCTCCAAATGGATTACATACACTGATTGTAGGTCAAACAGGTGTTGGTAAAACGCTTTTAGCACATATGATGTTTGAATATGGTAAAGAAGTTGGTCGTTTTGCTACGAATGCACCTTTTGTAACTTTTAACTGTGCAGATTATTATAATAATCCTCAATTGTTGATTTCACATATTTTCGGGCATATTAAAGGTGCTTTCACTGGAGCAGATAAGTCTGTACCAGGTTTAATTGAATCAGCAAATGAAGGTATTTTATTTTTAGATGAAATTCACAGATTGCCACCAGAAGGGCAAGAAATGATTTTTTATTTTATGGATACAGGGACTTTCAATCGTTTAGGTGAAACGAAAAGAGAAAGAACAGCTAGTGTGTTAATCATTGGAGCGACTACAGAAAATCCTGATTCAGTATTGACCAAGACTTTTAAAAGACGTATTCCTAATATAATATCTATACCACCATTAGCAGAGCGTTCGTTAAAAGAAAAATTGGAAATAATGACGGTGTTATTTACAGAAGAATCACGCAGTATAAAAAGACCAGTAAAAGTTTCTTCAGATGCGATAAAAGCGATTATCGGCAGTATTGGTAATGGTAATGTTGGTCAATTAAAATCTAATATTCGTCTTTTATGTGCGCAAGCATTTTTAAATGGTATAAAGACAGATGGTCATATTGAAATAACTTATCAAATGTTGCCTGCAAATATAAAATCAGGAATTTTGCCGATGAGTCAAACGCGTGAAGATATAGCTTTAATTAGTCGTTATATTGAAAAAGGATTGTATGTAACACCATCTAGTAAAAGTAAATTGCCTCGTGAAAGCGAAGATGAGCCATTTAATTTATATCAAATGGTAGAAAATAAGGTCAATATGCTTAAGCGAGAAGGCATAGCGGAAGAATTAATTCAACAAATTGTCGTAGCTGACGTAAATACGTATGTAAAAACTTTTTATAATCAAAAAGATGATATTTCTTTATCTGTTTATGATAGATTATTGAAAATCATTGATGCAGATATGGTGGAATTTGCTCAGCAAGTAGTATCTTTAGTGGAACGTTATATAAAATTAGTATCAAGAGAGCGTTTTTTATATGCGTTTGGTTTGCATTTAAGTTCATTATTCAATCGCATAAAAGGAAAGCAGAATTTGCATAATGCTTTGGAAGGTACAATTGACACAAATTCTATAGAATTTAAATTAGCAACAAAAATAAAGTTGATGATTGAAGAAAAATATAAAGTATCTGTGTCAAAATCGGAAACAGAATATTTTGCTATGTTATTGCAATCTTTAAAACAAGAAGATAAATCACAAAAGATAGTAATAGCAGTAGCTATGCATGGTGAATATACAGCAAGTTCTATGGTGAATGTAGCACGAAAATTATTTAGTGCCAATAAAGCTCCGTTACTAGCTTTTGATATGCCTTTAGAGTGTCGACCTGAGGATATGTTAAATCAGATTGTTGAGCAATTACAAAATATTAATTGCCAAGAAGGCGTACTATTGCTGGCAGACATGGGTTCTTTATGTAGCTTTGGCCCTATATTAGAAGAAAGATTAGGTGTGCCAGTTAGGACTTTAGGCATGGTTACGACGCCATTTGTATTAGAAGCGATGAGAAAAGCAGATATTGCAGGTATCAGTTTAAGTGCTATATATGATTCCTTGAAGAATTTTAATGGTTATGAACATAACACACTATCAATTGATGAAACAAATGATAAACAAAAAGCTGTAGTAACAATTTGTAGTACAGGTAAAGGAACAGCGGAAAAATTACAAAATTTAGTGATTGATATCTTGATTGATGCTTCAATGAACCATATAAAAGTAATTCCTATAGGCATTGTGGATATGCATAAACGCTTAACGGAAATAGGGCATAAATATCAGATTATTGCTGTTGTAGGTATAAAAAATCCACATATAGATGCTCCTTTTATACCAATTGAGCAAATCATCAGCGGTCAAGGCGATATTATTTTGCGTGAAATTGTGGGAGCAAAAGATATTGTAAAAAAAGACGAAACAAATATTGTTTTGAAACGTTTTTGTGAAGATGGATTGCAGGAAATGTTGTTATATTTAAATCCGAATAAAATAATTGATATTTTACTTAAATTTATCAATATTTTAGAAGAAAAATTAAAATTAACATGGGACAATCCTCAGAAATTGCGCTTGATAATTCATATAGGCTGTGCATTAGAGCGAATGGTAATCAATAATGGGCTTAATTTTAATGAAAAAAATATAGAAAATATAGATAAAGAAAAATTAAAAGTTGTAGAAGAAGCTGCAAAAATATTTGAGGAAACATTACAAATAAAATTAACAAAAGATGAAATGTATTATATTGTAAGCATGATTTTAAAAAAGTGTGTCTAAAAAAGTCTGTGTCAAATTAAAAATGACACAGACTTTTTGTTTTAGTGTCAATTTTTAATTGACACAGTTTAGTAAGTGGAAGAAGAGTGTCAATTTTTAGACAATACGCATAATTACCATTTAAAAAGTCCTTATAGTTACAGTAAAAATTTTGACACTAAAAGTTGGCACGCCATTTGCATATAATATATAACAAGAAGAATTTTGAAAGGGGAAATTAAAATGTTAGGTATTATTGTTGGTACACATGGCCATTTAGCAGAAGAATTAGTAAATACTTGTGCTATGATTTGTGGTCAGCCAGATAATTTAACAACAGTAACATTAGTACCAGGGGAAGGTCCAGAAGATTTAATGGCTAAATATAATAAAGCCATGGAAGAAATGGACACTACTAATGGTGTAATTATTTTAAATGATTTATTTGGTGGCAGCCCTTATAATGCTGCATGCCGTGTGGCTATGGAAAATGATAAATGCGGTATTGTAACAGGCGTTAGCTTACCAATGCTTGTAGAAGTAATAAATTATCGTTTATGCAATGGCGAAAATGCAAATGTTCAAGATGCAATGGAAAAAGCTGTAGAAGCTAGTGTAGCTGGAGCTCAAAAATTCCATAAAAGCCAAGTAGAAAGCGAAACAGATGACGAAGGAGACGATTTATAATGAAAATTGTATTAGCTAGAATTGATGACCGTTTAATCCATGGACAAGTAGCAACTGTATGGGCAAAAGTTACTGGTTGCGAACGTATTATTGTATGTGATGATGATGTAGCAGCAGATACTATTCGTGCTACACTTTTAAAACAAGTAGCTCCTCCAGGTATCAAATCCAGTGTTGTTAGCGTAGATAAAGCTATCCGCGTATACAACAACCCTAAATATGAAAATGATAAATGCTTATTGCTCTTCACAAATCCTACAAGTGTATTACGTATGGTTGAAGGTGGCGTAGATATTAAATCTGTAAACGTTGGTGGTATGAGCTTTAAAGAAGGTAAACGCCAAATTACAAATGCTGTTTCTGTAGATGATAAAGATGTAGAATCCTTCAAAAAATTAAGTGAAAAAGGTATTGAAATCGAATTTAGAAAAGTAGATACAGATAAACGTGTTAATTTAATGGAAATTATTAAATAATTAAATGAAAAGATTAACAGCTATTAATTTTAATGGCTGTTAATCTGCTCTTATGAATGGAGGTTTTTTTATGGAACTCAGTGGAGTACAACTTATAGCTATTTTTATCGTTTCAGCAATAGCTGGTATGGGCAGTGTTCTTGATGAATTTCAGACACATCGTCCATTGATAGCATGTACATTAGTTGGTGCAATTTTAGGTGATATGACAACAGGCATTATAATCGGTGGTACTTTGGAAATGATTGCACTTGGTTGGATGAATATCGGTGCAGCTATGGCACCTGACGCAGCACTTGCTTCTGTTATTTCTACAATTCTTGTAATTGCTGGTCATCAAAGTATTGGTGCAGGTATTGCGATTGCTATGCCACTTGCAGCAGCAGGTCAGGTATTAACTATTATCTGCCGTACAATAACAGTATTTTTCCAACATAAAGCAGATGGTTTTGCTCAAGAAGGTAATTTAAGAGGTATTGATATCTGCCATTTAGGTGCATTATTACTTCAAGCTTTACGTGTAGCTGTTCCATCTTTACTTGTAGCTATGTACATTGGTACAGATGCTGTTCAAGGTTTATTAAATGCAATTCCTCCAGTAATCACAGGTGGTCTTCAAGTTGCTGGTGGCTTCATCGTTGTAGTTGGTTATGCAATGGTTATTAACATGATGAATGCTGGTTACTTAATGCCATTCTTCTTCCTCGGCTTTGTTACAGCAGCATTTACTGAATTCAATTTAGTTGCATTTGGTGTAATTGGTCTTGTTTGTGCAATTGTTTACATTCAGCTTAGCCCTAAATATCATCAAGTGGCAGCTCCAGCAGCAGCAAGCGCTGGCAGTGCAAAAAGTGATGTAGATGATGATCTTGATGATGAATTAGACTAAGAGGAGGTTGAAGATTATGAAAAAATTAAGTTCAAATGATTTATTCTGGACCTTTGTTCGTTCAAATTTCCTTCAAGGTTCATGGAATATGGAACGTATGCAGGCACTTGGTTTCTGCTTTGGTATGGTTCCTATTATTAAAAAATTATATGAAGGCGAAGAAAGAAAACAAGCTATTAAAAGACATCTAGAATTCTATAATACACAGCCATTCGTTACAGCTCCAATCATTGGTGTAGTAGCAGCTATGGAAGAACAAAAAGCTAATGGTAAAGACATTCAAGATGGTGTTATCAACGGTATTAAAGTTGGTATGATGGGACCTCTTGCAGGTGTTGGTGACCCAATCTTCTGGGGTACTCTTCGTCCTATCTGCGCAGCTCTTGGTGCTTCTTTAGCTATGGGCGGTAGCTTACTTGGTCCTATTTTATTCTTTGTATTATTCAATGTAGTACGTTTACTTATTCGTTGGTATGGTATTAAATATGGCTACACTAAAGGTACTGATATTATTCAGGACGTAGCTGGTAATACTCTTCAAAAAATTACAGAAGGTGCTTCTATCTTAGGGTTATTCGTCATGGGGGCACTGGTAAATAAATGGACAACCGTTAATATTCCAGTAGTTATTTCTGAAGTAACTATGCAAGATGGTAGTGTAGTTACAACTACTGTTCAATCTATCTTAGACCAATTAATGCCAGGTCTCGTACCACTTTTACTTACATTCTTATGCATGAAACTCATGAAGAAAAAAGTCAATGCAATTTGGATTATCTTTGGCTTATTCGCTGTAGGTATTATTGGTTACGGTTTAGGTATTCTTAAATAAGTTCCCCGACCAAAATTAATATAAAAAATGGTGTTGATATTTTATCAACACCATTTTTGTTTTTACGTATTTAATTTTTAGTATTTGGATTAAATATATTTAATTGTGGAAGTGCATCAATTAGATTTAATTCAAAAGCATATTGATAAAATAAAGATAAAGCTTTAAGTTGTTCTTCTTGTAATTTCCATTGAATTATATGAAGATATTCATATAATTGCGTGAAAGAAAATGGTTTATCTGTAGCGATTTCTTTTATAGCCTGATGAAGGTTGGCAAAACCATTAGCAAAACCATTTTTTATATATTGTTGAATAATAGAGGTTTTTTGAGGATTTTCTTGTGCAAAATCCTTGCGTACTACCCATACTGCATATACCATGCAAAGATTAGTGAATTCTTTCCATTGCTGACCGATATCATAATAATATAAATTCTTATCTTGATGATATTTTAAAAAGAGAGCATCATCACCAATGAATAGAGAAGCGGTAGCGTTTTCATCAGAAAAAGGATTTTGAGGTGAAACTTTAGCAATAGAATAATCTGGTGTAGCGTGATAACGTTTATTCATGATTATTTTCAAAAGACAATGTGAAGTAGCCGATTGAGATGTGAGTAAAATCTTATCTGTGGTAATTTCATGAATAGGTTTTTTGCTGACTAAAATTATGCTTTGTACAGGGCCATCAGCCATAATGCTGATATCGGGTAAAATCATTAATTTATCAAAATTGCGAGCATAAATGATAGATGAAACAGGACTGATATCCAATTTATCTTGCGTGATTGCTTGATTTAAATTAGCAGGAACATCTTTAAATAAATTGAATTTATCACTAGGATTTTTAGTGAGTGTATAAGTTAAAGGAAGACAATTTAAATAATTTATATGACCAACATTTGGCTTTAACATATAGATACCTCTTTTATTTAAATAGATTATAAAAAATGTTATATTAAAATATTGTAAAAAATAGAATAATATAATATACTATTATATTATTTTAGCAAAAGAAATACAACAAAGGTGATTTTTGTATAGTTTGTATTGTATAATTAGATAAAAGTGGTATATTGATAGATATCATTTTTTTAGATATACATATACACAGTAAGCAGATTATATGTTAAAATTAATCTGTATATTTAGGCTATTTATAAGTTATTTAATTAAATAATATTATAATTTTCATTAAAATTTTGGGAGGAAATATCGTATATGACAAGAATTAAAGATGCAGTTGAACATATAGCAAAAGCTATAATAGCCCAAAAAGATTATTTAAATATGTTAGATAAAGCTATTGGTGATGGCGACCATGGCAATAATATGGCTATTGGTTTTGAAGCTGCTTTAGAAGAAATTGACAATATGAATGATGATGGAAATCCAGCAAAAGTTTTCAAAGCTATAGGTACAGCTTTTTCTGAAAATGTAGGCGGTGCAGCTGGTCCATTATATGCAGCAGCTTTCAACCGTGCAGCTAAAGCTTGTGATGAAAATACATCTTTTACAGTTGATTCTGTAATTAAAGTTTTAGGTGAAGCTATCGAAGCTATTAAAAAACGTGGTCGTGTAGAACCAGGTGAAAAAACAATGTTAGATGTTTTAATTCCTGTACATACAGCTTTTGTAAAAGGTAAAGAAAAAGATTTAACATTATTCCAATGTTTAGGTGAAGCATCAAGAGCTGCAAAAGAAGGTGCAGATTATACACGCACTATTTCTGCAAGCAAAGGTCGTGCAAGCTATTTAGGTATTAGAAGTATTGGTCATCAAGACCCAGGTGCTACATCTTCACTTATTATGGTTAGAGAATTATATAACTTTTTTCAACGTTAATAAGCAAAGAATAATTCATAAGTGTCTACTATGAGATTTTTTAGTAGGCACTTATATTTTTTTATTAAAATGTTATTTTTACAGAAAAAAATATATAAAAAAAATAATCTGATTATTGCAATAAAATATTGACTATGCTATAATAAAGACAGAAAGAAAAGCTATAGTGCTTAAAACAATTGAATGTAATGATATAAAAATATTTTATGGAGAATGAGCAATAGAAATTATTGTACAGAGGAACTAAAAATTATTTATATAGAATGCATTCGAAAGGAGTGAGGGTTATAGCGGATTTGCAAAAAGGCTTTAATGAAAGTTGCACTTAGATATCTCGTGCTGTTGAAGAAAGCAAGTTTGTAAAGAAAAACTAGATTTTATAGATAGTAAGGCATTGCTAGTTAAAGTCTAAACTGATTTATAAGTGTGCACAAATAGTAACGTTACAAAATTTATTATTAATTCAAAAAGTGTATAATACGTATTAGGTGTATTTTAAGTTAGTTAGAATATTATAAAAGAATGTAAAAAGATGTATTTGGAATTAAATGCATATTACACACGTTAGCTGACTGATAAATACAGCAAAGACTTCTATCTTAAGGGAAGATTTGCAAAAAAAAATTAAATAGTGAGGTAGTTTGATGTATACACAGTATACTAGATAAAAGACGATTAGCATGAAGATATGTTAATCGTCTTTTATTTTGCCATTATTTATTTTTTATTTTAAACGATAGAGATGTTTTTTCTTGCTTAAATATTTAATAGGCGGAGTAGTTATCGTTTCATTTTTAGTACTTTTTTTAATGATATGATTATGTCGGTCTACGCTTAAAACTAAGCCGATGCTAATCATATTTAAGATAAGTGAAGTACCACCATAACTGATGAACGGTAAAGGTACACCAACTACAGGAACAATACCGATAACCATAGCCATATTGCCAGTAGCTTGACCTACAATCAATAAAGTAATGCCACATACAAGCATTTTGCCAAAATTATCTTTAGTGCGTAGAGCAATTTTTATACAATAAAAAGCTAGCGCAATTAAAAGCAAAAAGACAATAAAAGCGCCCATAAATCCTATTTCTTGGCAAAAAACAGCAAAGGCAAAGTCTGTATGAGATTCAGGTAGATAAGAATATTTACTAAATCCATGACCTAAGCCCATGCCAGAAAATCCTCCAGAACCAATAGCTAAGATGGATTGAACTATTTGATAACCATCTTCTTGGGAACGAGACCAAGGGTCATACCAACTATTGATACGGTCTAAACGATATGGTTGGAAGGTTGCTAAGAGTGTAAGTAAGATAAAACCAATACCACAGATTATACCAATCCATTTTTTTGATAGACCAGCAATAAAATACATAATGGTTGGAATACCAATGATGATAAGTGCAGTTCCCATATCAGGTTGAGCTTCAACAAAACCTGCAATTATTAGACATAGAAGAAATATAATATTTTTTTGCGGATTTACCGTTATAGGAATTTTTTTATCTATACATTGACCAAGATAAGAGGCACTGATGATAATGGTAACAATTTTTGCGATTTCAGAAGGTTGGAATTGCATAAATCCAAGTGATAGCCAACGCTTAGAACCATTTACAGTAACACCCATAATTAATACAGCACTTAAGGATAAAATCGTTATGACTGTAAGCAGTAAAGATTTATTTTTTAATTTTTTATAATTAAATCTAGAAGTTAAAGCAAAAGCGACAAATCCAATTAACAAACTTATTAAATGACGAATTAAAAAGAAATAGGGATTTTCAAAGTTAGTATAAGCAGTTATTAAGCTGGCACTACAAATATTTATAGTGCCAATGACAATCAGGATAAACATGATACAGGTGATAGCTTCCATATCATTTATCCAAAATTTTTGCTTAGTCAACATTATTTTTTATCCTGCTTAGTAAAAGTTACCTCACAGCGATTGATTTTTTCACCGAAACCGCTAAATTTACGTTCATATTCTGTCATGATATTGTTAGCTTGATATTCACTATTATGAAGGTCAAAAGTAAGTGCATTTACTTTTAAATTAGCAAGTTCAAATTGTTCTAATGAAAAATCAAATAGAGGTCTATTGTCGGTTTTAAAGAATAATTCCCCATTATCTTTTAAGAGTTTGCGATATTTTTCCAAAAATCCTATATAAGTTAAACGTCTTTTTGCATGACGAGCTTTTGGCCATGGGTCGCAGAAATTGATATAAAAACGGTCAACTTCATCTTCAGCAAAGATATTTTCAATTTGTTCGATATTAAATACCATTAAGCGAACATTAGTTAAGCCAAGTTCTTTTACTTTTTTAGCAGCATAGTATAAAACATCTTGTTGAAGTTCTATACCGATAAAATTAACTTCAGGATGAAGAGCTGCTGTTTTACTGATAAAATCTCCTTTTCCTGTGCCAAGTTCTACATAAAGAGGTGCCTGGCGGTCAAATACTTCATGCCAATGACCTTTAATTTCTTCAGAAGGACTTTGTCCTTTAGTATATACAAAATCATTAAAATCTAAAATAGCTTCATCAATCCAAGGTTTTCTTCGTAAACGCAAAATAATTCTCCTTTTTATAAATATATTCAAAGAATATTTTATCACAAAAGATTTATAAATACATGGTTTTTACATAAAAAGCTTCTGTTCTTTTTTAGAGTTGAGAACAGAAGCTTTTTTGCTTAAAATAAGAGATTACTTTCAACAATCATGCGAATACCTAATAAGAATAAAGAAATGCAAAGAAGTAAAATGATACTGCGAGGTTTAGTTTTCTTAGATAATCTAGCACCGATTTGAGCGCCGATTACAGCACCAAAACCAACAGCAAGAGCAGGTATCCAAACGATATGATTTAAAAATATATGAGATGTAACACCCATAAAAGAGGAAACAGCTAAGACAAAATGAGATGTTGCAGTTGCCATATGTGGTGGAAAAGCAAGGGCATAAATCATAACAGGAACATGAATGATACCGCCACCAATACCAAAGATGCTAGAGATAAAACCTACAAACATACTTAAAATAATACCGAGTTTTTTGCGAGCTATAAATAAGGTTTCATCAAAATTAGTAGCGATAGCTTTTTTATTAGATGAATTCCAATACATGATAGCAGAGATGATTAAGATAAAAATACCATAACTAAGACTGAAAGTAGGGCCTGTGAAATAATCACTGACAAGGCTACCTAAAATAGCTCCAGGAAGTGTAGCAATAGCAAAAGGAATGGCTGCTTTAAAATAAACGCGATGTTGTTTTACATAAGCATATGTTCCTGAAAGTGCATTTAAAAATACACCAAATAATGAAGTACCAACGATTTCAGGAGCACTATGAAAAATAGAAGGTGTGAGTGCAAAAGTAAAAAGTGGTATCATGATTAAACCACCACCAATACCTATTAAAGTACCAAATGTACCTACGCCAATACCGACGACAAATAATACAAGAATTTCAATCATAAAAAAACCTTACTTTCATATTTTGTAATTTATTATATTTTAGGCTATAAAACCAAAATGTTTAGCCACTAATTCATAAGCTGGCACAGCGATATTTTTGGCTTTTGCCATGCGAACAACTTCAAAAATGAGTCCATCAATTTCTGATTGACTGCCTTTTTGTAAGTCTTTTTGCATAGAAGCTGTAGTATCTGGTGTCATAGCATTTAATGTTTTTAAGTTTATATCAATGATATTTTCAGGAAGATTAATATTATAAGCTTTAGCTAGATTAATACAATCTTTTGTTAAGGCAATGAATAAATCTTGTTCTTTTCCTTGTTTTTGCATGATACCTGCTGGTATATCAAAATAAGCTCCACAACTAGCATAAGGGGAGATTAAAACGAATTTGCGGAAGGTATCTTCTGCGATATTTTCTGATAAGACAACGGAAATATTACTATTTTTAAGGTCTTGAGCAATTTGTTCTAATTGATTTTTTAATGGAGTTTTTCCACGTGTGCCAAAGACGATGCGGAAAATATTACCCTTTTGAGATATTTCTCCAGGTGCAGAAATATAGGCAACAATATAGATACATCCTTCAATTACATTTGTATGAGGTAATTTAGGTGCTAGTCTATAACCTGTACCATAGATATTTAGTATAGGAATGATGATGGTATTTTCCTTGCTTACTTTGGCTAAAAAAGGAATGATATCATCAAGAGCATATCCTTTGACAGAAATAAAAATTACATCAGGTATTTCATTTGTTTGAAGATATTGCTCTGTAGTCATTGCTTTTACGGGTTTTAAATTAAATTTGCCAATTCTATCAGAATTGATGGTAAGACCATTTTCGTTGATGGCTTCAAGATGTTTTCCACGAGCGATAAAGGTTACATCATGATTATTTTTGGCTAAAAAACTACCGATGCAAGCTCCAGTTCCTCCAGTGCCGACAATGAGATATTTCAAGAAAATCCCTCCTTAAATATGATATAGTTATTATAGCAAAGTATAAAAGATTTTTCTTAATAAAATAAGAAAGTGAGATAAATAATATGACAGAGATTGATTATGTAAAAATTTTTAAAGCGTTATCTGATGAAATGAGATTAAAGATTTTACAAGAAATTGCAAAACATGAGGAAATTTGTGTTTGTAAATTAATGGAACAATTTGCGATAGCTCAAAGTAAATTATCTTATCATTTAAAATTATTGTTAGAAGCGAATTTAATAAAAGTAAAACCGCAGGGAAAATGGAATTTTTATAGTATTAATAGTTCTTTATTGACAGAAGTATTTAGTCAAAAGGCGATAAAATTTTTTCAACATGAATAAATAGACTTGTCATATCAAAAAAAATTGATATAATAAACATATCAAAAATATTTGATATGAGGTGAGATAATGTTTGATTTTTTTGTTGAACAAATACTAGGAATGCAATGGCTGAATGATTTAGTTTGGCAAGTCTTAGTAAATTATTTCCATGCAGATAAAAGTTCAAATTGGTGGTCTAGTATTCATTTTTTCTTTTATGATACGATAAAGATAACTATCTTATTAGTAACTTTAATTTATTTGATATCATATATTCAGTCGTATTTTCCACCAGAAAAGACAAAACGAATTTTAACGCATTTTGATGGTTTTACTGGAAATATAATTGCTGCACTACTTGGAACAGTAACGCCATTTTGTTCTTGTTCAAGTGTGCCTATTTTTATAGGTTTTACTAGAGCAGGATTACCTGTAGGCATGACTTTTTCTTTTTTGATATCTTCTCCTATGGTAGATGTGGCATCTATGCTTATGTTGATGTCATTTTTTGGACCTGAATTTGCTATTTTTTATACAGTTGTAGGCGTAATATTGGCTGTTGTTGGCGGTAAAGTCTTATCGATAATGAAGGTTGAAAAATATTTGAAAAAATATGATGGAGCAATTAGAGATTTTTATGCTGAATCAGAATATTTTAATCAAAGACAAAGATTAAATTATGCTTTAAATGACACTAAAATTATCGTGAGAAAAGTTTTTCCTTATGTATTATTGGGCGTATTAATAGGTGCAGTAATTCATAATTGGATACCACAAGAATTTATTTTAAGTATTTTGGGAGATAATAATCCCTTTGCTGTTATTTTAGCTACAATTATTGGCATACCTATTTATGCTGATATATTTGGAACTTTGCCAATCGCTGAAGCTTTGTATTTAGTAGGTGTGCCAGCTGGTACGATTTTAGCATTGATGATGGCGATAACAGCTTTATCACTTCCATCACTTATTATGCTCAGCCAAGTATTGCAAAGAAAATTATTGTTTTTATTTATAGGTATTGTAAGTATAGGGATTATTTTTGTAGGCTATGTTTTTAATTTTGTATTTTAAGATAGGGGTGTAAAATTTGTTAAAAGTAGCATTTATTTGTGTGCATAATTCTTGTAGATCTCAAATGGCAGAGGCCATAGCTAAAGAAATGGGAAAAAATGTATTTGAAGCTTTTTCAGCAGGAACACAGTTAAAAAATCAAATAAATCCTGATGCAGTTCGCATTATGAAATCTTTAGGTTATGGTGATATAACAAAGGTGCAAAGACCTAAATTATTGCAGGAATTACCAGAGATTGATATTGTTATAACTATGGGTTGTAATGTAGCTTGCCCTATGATTAAATGTAAATATCGTGAAGATTGGGGACTACAAGACCCTACAGGAAAATCTGATGAGGAATTTTTGAAAATCGTTGAACAGATAAAAGCGAAAATGAATAATTTAATAGCTAGAATAAATAATAAAGAGTTGTGATATTGAAATGGATTTTATAAAAATAGATAAAGAAAAATGGCAAAGAAAAAAAGTTTTTGAGCTGTATAGCAAAGATGTTCCTTGCACTTATAGTATGACAATCAATTTAGATATCACAGGTTTAAAAAATAAAATAGAGATAAAACAGCTAAAATTTTTTCCTGTAATTTTATATGGTTTGAGTAAGTTTGTTAATAAATATAAAGAATTCCGCATGGATTTAAATAAAGATGGAGAATTAGGATATTATGATAAGATAAATCCTATTTTTACAGTCTTTGAAGAAGCGCAAGAACAGTTTTATCAAGTGTGGACAAAATATGATGATGATTTTGAAGTGTTTTATCAAAATTATTTATTGGATATGAAAAATTACCAACAGCAAGAGATAAAAAGCTCTAAATTATTATTAGAAAAAAATGTGTTTAATGTTTCTTGTGTTCCTTGGGTTAGTTTTACAGGTTTTAATTTGAATTTAGCTAAAGGATATGATTATTATTTGCCTATTTTCACTATAGGAAAGTATTTTGAACAAGGTGAAAAAATATTATTGCCATTAGCTATTCAAGTACATCATGGAGTATGTGATGGTTTTCATTTATCAAGATTTATAAATGATTTGCAAGAATGGTTGAATAAAACAGCTGAAATATAAAAAAAGGCACTACAATTGTAGTGCCTTTTTATTTTTATTAGCCACGAAGATTTGCATTGAAATCTTTTTGAAGTTTAGCCACGATTTTTTCGATTGCTGGGTCAATTTCAGCATCAGTTAATGTTTTATCATTGGATTGGAAAGTCAAGGAGAATGCTAAGCTTTTTTTGCCTTCTTCAACTTGTTTACCAGTGTAAACATCAAATAAAGTGATTTGAGTGAGGTTTTGACCTGCAGCTTTAGTCATAGCTTTTTCGATATCAGCAGCATTTACATCAACATCTACGAGCATTGCAAGGTCACGGCTAGTTGCTGGATATTTTGGTAATGCTTTATATTTTAAGTCTTTAGCCATGTATTTCATAACAGTAGTAGCGTCAAGTTCAAAGATATATACAGGTTTTGTAATACCATAAGCAGAAAGTACAGCAGGATGAACTTCACCAACTGTTGCGATTACATCGCGACCTTTTTTGAAGAGAGCAGTTTTGCCTGGGTGCATAGCGTAGTGTGTACCAGCTTCAACTGTATAACGAGTTACACGAAGGTTTGCAAATAATTCTTCGATAATGCCTTTAGCATCGTAGAAGTCTACCATATCATTTGTTTGGTTCCAGCCCTGAGCATTGCGACGACCAGTGATAGCACCTGCAATTTTTACAACTTCATCTGGAAGTTCTGTTACAGGAAGTGCTTTAGGGAAGAATACAGAACCTACTTCAAATAAAGCTACATCATCATTTTTACGAGCAAGATTGCGAGCAAGATTATCAAAAATACTGCTGAGCAATGTTGTACGAACGAGAGGATATTCGTCAGAAAGTGGGTTCATGATAGGTACAGCTTTACGAAGTGGGCTATCTTGTGGAATGTTTAATTTATTGAATGTTTCTTCGTTAGTTAAAGCAAAGGAAATTGTTTCATAAAGTCCTTGGCTAGATAAGGAAGCTTTTACTTTATCGATAAATGTTTGTTTTGCAGATTGAGTCCCCTGCATAGAAACGCCATTTGGAAGAGTGGATTTAATTTTATCAAAACCATGTAAACGAGCAATTTCTTCGGAAATATCAGCCATGCAAGTTACATCATTTCTCCAAGATGGAACTTTAACAGTGATTTCATCATTTTCATCTTTTGTAACATCAAAACCAACGCTTGTAATGATATTAAGCATAACATCTTTAGCGATATTAGTACCGAGATGATTATTGATTTGTTCTGGTGTGAAAGTAACATAATTAGCTTGTTTTGGATTTGGATATACATCTACAATTCCTTCGCAAACAGTGCAAGCACCCATTTCTTGAAGTAATTGAGCTGCTCTGTCGAGGGCTTTAATAGTAGTTTCGCTATCAACACCACGTTCAAAACGACCAGAAGCTTCAGAAGAAAGACCGCAAGCACGAGCAGTTCTGCGGATACATGGACCATAGAAATCAGCAGATTCTAATACTACAGTAGTAGTAGTGTCTGTGATTTCTGTTTCGAAACCACCCATGATACCAGCAAGACCAGCAGCTTTTTCGCTATCAGCGATAACGAGCATTTCACCTTTTGCTTTGCGAGAAGTATCATCAAGAGTATGAAGTTCTTCACCTTCAATGGCACGACGAGCAATTAATTTTTTGCCTGTGATTTTATCATAATCATAAGCATGCATAGGATGACCAAGTTCAATCATAACGAAGTTTGTAACGTCAACTACATTATTGATGGAACGAATGCCAGCACCTTCAAGACGTTGTTGCATCCATTCAGGAGATGGGCCGATTTTTACATTTTTAAGCATACGTGTAGAGAAACGAGAGCATAAATCAGGGTCTGCGATTTCTACAGAGAAGATATCGTTTAATTTAGTGTTATCATCTTCATTAACTTTGATTTCAGGAAAATGTGGTTTGTTGCCAGTGATAGCAGCAATTTCGCGAACAAGACCGAAAACACTGAAGCAGTCTGCACGGTTAGCTGTAAGTTCAAATTCCAATACAACATCATTTAAACCTAATACATCTTTAGCAGGAATACCTACAGGAGTATCACTAGGTAAAATGAAGATACCAGTTTTTTGTTCTTCAGGTAATTTTTCAAGGTCAAGTTTTAATTCTTGAGCGGAGCAAAGCATACCATTAGAAGCTACACCACGAAGTTTACCTTTGGAGATTTTCATGCCGTTTGGCAAATGAGCACCTACCATAGCTACAGGAACAACTTGTCCTTCTGCTACGTTTTGAGCACCTGTTACAATGATGATATTTTCAGCAAGACCCACATTCATAGTGCAGATTTGTAAGTGGTCAGAGTTTTGATGTGGTTCAAGTTTTTCGATGCGACCAGTTACAACTTTTTCTAAACCTTCGCCAGGGTCTACAACATTTTCTACAGGAATACCAGCCATTGTGAGTTTATCAGCAAGCTGCTCTGGAGTTTCAGTAAAATCTATATAATCTTTAAGCCATTTAATAGAAACTTGCATTAAATATAATCCTCCTTAATATTAGAACTGACGTAAGAAACGTACATCATTATCATAGAATAAACGTAAATCATCAATGCCATAAGCGAGCATAGCAATACGTTCAACACCCATACCGAAAGCAAAACCGCTAACTTGTTTAGGGTCATAACCACTCATTTCAAGTACATGAGGATGAACCATACCTGCACCTAAGATTTCAAGCCAGCCAGTGCCTTTACATACACGGCAACCTTTACCTTTACACATAACGCAAGAGATATCTACTTCAGCACTTGGTTCAGTGAATGGGAAGAAGCTTGGACGGAAGCGAACTTTTACATCTTCACCGAAGATTTGTTGTAAGAAAGTAACAAGTGTGCCTTTGAGGTCAGCAAAGCTGATGTTTTTATCAATGCAAAGACCTTCAACTTGAGTAAACATTGGGGAATGTGTAGCATCATAATCATCACGGCGATATACATGACCTGGAGCAATGATGCGAATTGGGCTATTTGGTTCATGAGCTTGCATTGTGCGAGCCTGTACAGGAGAAGTCTGACTTCTAAGTAAGATATCTTCTGTGATATAGAAAGAGTCTTGCATATCACGAGCTGGGTGATCTTTTGGAAGATTTAAAGCTTCAAAGTTGAAATAATCAGATTCAATTTGAGGACCTTCAGCGATAGAATAGCCCATGCTAGTGAAGATATTTTTTATATTATTTAAGGTAACAGTTAAAGGATGAAGATGTCCTAAACTTTGACGACGACCAGGAAGCGTAACATCAATTTTTTCTGTAGCTAAACGATTTGCAAGTTCAGCTGCTTTTAATTCTTCTTGTTTAGCTGCGATTGCAGTTTCTAATTCTTTACGAGTTGTATTTACCATTTGACCAACTACAGGACGTTGTTCAGGGCTTAATTTACCCATACCACGTAAAATGCTAGTCAAAGAGCCTTTTTTACCAAGATATTTTACACGCACATCATTTAGTGCATTGAGATTAGAAGCACTATTAATATCATTAATCGCTTCTTGTTGTAAACTTTTGAGTTCTTGTTCCATGATTTCACTCCTACAAAATTTTAACAAAAAATAAAAGCTCTCACCCCATGAAGGGGCGAAAGCTTGTTTCGCGGTACCACCCTAATTGATACTTAAAAGCATTAACGCTGCCAGACGCTATGACTACTTATTTTCACCATAGAAGCTCCAAAGTGAACTTCAATTAAATTTTCTTTTATTGTTCTCAGCCTAGACAATATTTTCTGTAAAAGAAATCTTAATTTACTCTCTTTATCATCGCTTAGTTATATTACAATTTTACAGTGAAAAGTATATCATAAAAATTTATTAAAAACAAGATTGAGCAAATATTGAAGATTTTTATAAAAAAATAATTTTAATTTATGTTATTTTTATGTATTTTAGAGGCGATTTTGCGAATTATGGCATTTATAAAAAACAAATTAGAGACATAAAATACAATAAAGTATATAAAAACTAGCATTATTGTAAAAATCTCTAAAAAATAGAATGGATTTTGAAACGGAAAAATAATAGCGATAGAATATAGTCAAAGATAAAACGTTAGAAAAATAAGAATATTTATAAATTATAAAAGAGGTGCGGGAATTATGTTTGATGAAGGTAAAATCGTTATTATTGGTGCTAGTAATGTTGGTACAGCAGTGTTGAATAAAATTGTAGATTTCGGTTTAGCATCAGAAGTTGTATTAATTGATATTAACGAGAAAAAATGCATGGGTGAGTCTTTGGATACAAGTCATGCTACAGCTTGCATTAGCAGTCATAACATCTATATTCATGAAGGTGATTATGAAGATTGCAAAGATGCTAGTATGATTATCATCACAGCTGGTCCAAGTATAAAACCAGGAGAAACACCTGATAGATTAATTTTAACTAAGACAAATTGCAAAATCATGGATAGTGTAATGTCGCAAATTGTTCGTTATACAAAAGATGCAATTATTTTAGTAGTAACTAATCCTTTAGATGTAGCTACTTATTATGTATCTGCTAATTTTGATTATCCAAGAGAAAAGATAATTGGTACAGGTACTTTATTAGAAACTTTCCGCTTACGTAGAATTTTAGCTGATTATTATCATTTAGACCCAAAACTTGTACATGGATATGTATTAGGTGAACATGGCAATTCTGGTTTTGTGGCATGGAGCACAGTGGATATTGCAAGTTTAGGCTTAGGCAATATGGATGAATTTTTTAATCGTGATTATAAATTAAATAAAGGTATGATTGAACAAAAAATCATGCAAGTCGTATATGATGTAATTAATTTAAAAGGTTGTACAAATACAGGTATTGCTATGGTAGCTTGTCGTTTTATTAAAGCTATAAAATATAATGAATATACAATTTTACCAATGTCATCTATTTTAACTGGTGAATATGGCATTCATGATGTGGCTTTGAGCTTGCCTTGTATGCTTAACAACACAGGAATTATTAAGAAATTTACACCAAAATTAACTGATGAAGAAGTAGGTAAAATGATAGCTTCTGCTAAAAGTGTAAAATTTGCTATGAAAGCTATTGAGAAAAAGACAGAAGCTGTAGCTTAAATACAATTAGATAATTTATAAATATTTATTTTAATAGCGAGGTTTTTATTTAAGTAGAAAATCTCGCTATTTTTATAGGTTTAAATTTTAAAGATAAGGTCGTGTTTTAATTGTTATGATAAGAAAGGAATAGTATTATGAATACTTTGACCAATGTAAAAAAATCACAGGGAATAATGATGTTTATTATCTTGTTATTATCTTATATAGTATTTGCTTCAAATTGGGTAGCTGGTTCAAATTTATCCGAAAAGATTGTATATCATTATTTTAATGGTGAACAAGTATCGCCAATGGTTTCAGAAGTTATAAATTATACAATAACGATTGCTCGAATTTTTGCGAACTTAGTTGCTGCGTATATTTTATTAAAATTAAATCCGCGAAAGGCAAGTATTGTAGCATTAGTATTACTTTGTTTTTCTTTTGTTGCTGTATTTGCTACAAATTATTGGCTATATACTATTGCGCGTATGATTATGGCATTAGGCGGTTCTATGATAATGGTATATATGAATACTGTAGTAGCTAGATTTATAGCTAATGATGAAAAAATTATAGCAAGTGCGCTAGTTACAGCTTCGTATAATATTGGTGCAGGTTTAGTAGCTATTATTTTCTTTTTATATAAAGATGTAGTTATCAGTGATTGGCAACATACAATGTATGTATTTAGCTTATTTAGTATATTGCTTTTAGTTTTATGGACTATGTTGGCAAAGGATTTTTCACCTAATGATGAAAATATACATCATCAAGAGGAATATAAATATAAAGATGCATTGACAGATAAATTTGTATATTGTTTTTCCATGGGCTTTGGCGGTTTTTTATTTTTATATGTAATGTCTTTAGTATCTATACCTGTAAAATTAGTTGCACAGGTCAATAATGGTTTTAATGCTGAATTTATGATATTGGCAATTACTATGGGTGGTATAGTGGGGACTTTATTTAGTATTTTAATTGGCAAAGTACCTTTTGAGCGTAAGCCATTTTTATTAGTTCATGGTATTATGATGATTATTGCTATGGCTTTAGGTTTGTATATGGCATATATAAATCCAGGATTAGCATACTTTTTATTTGCGATTGGCGGATTTGTGATGTTTTCTCAGTATTCTGTGTATCTGAATTTTCCTCATGAATTGCCAAATATGAACCCACGTAAACTAACTATTATGTTTGGTGTGTTTTGGGCATTGGGCTATACTATCTATACTGTATTGAATTTTATTTGGAGCATTATACTTTCGTATTATGGTTGGGATTTATCCATGGTATTTTATATTGTATGTAGTTGCATATATATAATTTTTGTATTTACATTCCCTGCTTTAAAAGTTCAGACGAAAAGGGCAATTTCTTAAGCTTAGATGAGCTTTATATAGTATAATTAAGGAAATTATGCTTGTGGTGGTGAAAATATATGGATAAATTAGATATTGAAGCATGTAAAAAAGAAAATCCTTTTATCGTATTAGCTGACGTTATTTATAAACATTTAAAAAATGATATTATGCAGGGCTTATTATTGCCAGGTGATAAGATTGTTGAGTCAAAGATTGCACAGCAATTAGATGTGAGTAGAACACCTGTAAATATAGCTCTTAATAGAGCTTTAAAAGATGGTTGGCTTGAGCGACGCAGTAAAAGGTTTTTGACGGTGCGAAAGATAAGTCCACAAGAATGTTTTTATCTATATGAAGCTCGTAAATTTTTGGAAGGACAAGCTGCTTATTTGGCAGCTAAACGCATAACGAAAGCAGAACTTATGGGTTTAAAGGAAATTTTGTTGAACTTTCGCAAGGGCAATGACGAACCAATTGATGATGAATTGTTTTGTAAAAATGATGAGAGATTTCATGATTTAATCGTTAAGGCTGCACATAATGATTATATTTCAGAAATGTATAAACGCATAAAACCTGATTTGCAACGATATAGATATCATTATAAACAGTTGATTATTGAACGAAATACAAATGAAAATGTCTATATGTATCATTATTCTATTTATTTAGCACTTAAAAGCAGATTGTCTGTAGTAGCTAAAGATGAGATAGAGTCAGATATTTCTAGTATGCATGGAATGATTTTTGCAGGAAATATCTTGGCTAAATTTAATTTATAAAAAAAGCCTTAGGAAAACCTAAGGCTTTTGTCATTTTATTTAAAATCATTTACTAAAACATCTTTGCGGAAATATTTTTTATCATATTCGCCGATTTCACGTATTACTTTGCATGGAGAACCATAAGCTAAGCTATTAGCTGGAATATCTTTAGTTACGATACTACCTGCACCGATTACACAGTTATCACCGATTGTAACACCAGGCATAACCATTACTCCAGCGCCAAGCCATACACGGTTACCGATATGAATTGGCAAGGAGAATTGAGTACCACCAAGGCGATATTCAGGGTCTAGTGGGTGACCTGTTACACAAAGTAATACATTTGGACCACACATAACATCATCGCCGATGAATACTTCACAGTCATCTACAACTTGGAAATTAAAGTTTGCATAGAAATTTTTGCCAATATGAGTGTTGCAACCATAAGCAAAATGTGCAGGTGGTTCAAGATAAATACCTTTTCCTACAGAACCTAATAATTCTTTGAGAATTTTAGTTCTTGTTTCCATATCACTAGGACGAGTGTTATTGAAATCAAACATCATTTCTTTAGCATTTACACGTTGTTTTTCAATAATTTTTTCGTATTCTTGGTCAACAGGGTCTTTGTGACCATATTCACGATAAAGTAATCCAGATTTCATTTGTTCTTCTAAACGCATAGAATCATCTCCCGCTCGTTAATTTACTATATTAAATTATAATTTATTCTGTAATGTTTTTTCAATAGATTTTATTTTGTTTACGATATCATCAGCACTGACAATTTCAGATACAATAGCGAATGTTTTAGCACCATGAGAAGCTACTTCACAAATATTATGTTCTTTGATACCACCGATAGCTACAAATGGATGTTTAGCATATTTACTAGCATAATCTACATAGGAGAAACCAACAGGTACAGCATCTTTTTTTGTCTGTGTAGCATAGACAGGGCCTACACCGATATAGTCAATAATATCACCAAGTTCATTTGCTTTTTGAAGTTGAGCTTCTTCATGAGTAGAAAGACCTAAGATTTTATCTTCGCCGATTAATTGACGAACTACTTGAGGTGGCAAATCTGTCTGACCGATATGCACGCCATCAGCATTTACAGCCATAGCAAGGTCTACAAAATCATCAATGATAAATATAGCACCAGCTTCTTTAGTCATCTTTACTAATTGCATACATTCTTGATAGCGTTCAAGTGCAGGTTTTTCTTTTTCACGATATTGAATAAATTTAATGCCAGCTTCGAGCATTTTGCCTACAACTTCAATATTATTGCGACCGTTAGACATTGCTTCAGCAGTTATAGTATAGATGGGATTGTTGATAAAATGTTCCATTCCTTTACGCATGGAAAGACCTCTTTTCTAAATATAGAATTTTATTTTTTATTTTATAGTAGTGAAAACATCTGTTGCGTCATTATCAGCAGTGATTGTTATTTGCCATTTTTGTTTAATATTTTCTTCTTGTAAATATTGAGCTAAAGTTTCAACTATAGGTAATTCTGTGCCAAAATGACCTGCATCAATGATATTTATACCTAATTCTTGAGCATGTTGTGCTTCATGATATTTAACATCACCAGTTATATAAGTGTCAGCACCTTGCATAGCAGCTTTATCTAAAAATTCAACACCAGCACCGGAGCAAAGGGCTACTTTTTTTACTAATTTGTCATTTCCTTTTACATATCGGAAAGTATCACCAGGAAGACTTTGTTTTATGCGTTGAGTAAATTCATCAAGTGTGATAGGATTAGCGAGTTTACCAATGCGACCAAGTCCATTTTCGTGATAAACATTTTCTGTAGGAATGATATCCCAAGCAGGAACTTCATAAGGGTGAGCTTTTAACATAGCTTTAATCACACGATTTTTTATTTTGCTAGGTAAAATAGTTTCTATGCGAACTTCTTGTACACTAGATAATTTATTTTGTTGACCGATAAAAGGATTGGAATTTTCAAGAGGCTTGAAATATCCTGTGCCATTATAAGTGAAGGAGCAATCACTATAATTATCGATAGCACCTGCTCCCGCTTTAGCTAAAGCTTCACGAACAGCATCAGCATAATCGCTAGGAACATTGACTCCTAATTTTAAAATTTCTTCACGATAAGAAATAGTAAGTGGTTTTACTTCTGTGAGTTGAAGTTTTTGAGCTAAAACATCATTTACACCACCATAAGTAGTATCTAAATTTGTATGAGCAGCAAAGATAGCGATATTGTTACTGAGAATTTTTTGAAGCATTCTACCAAGAGGTTTATCAGTAGCAATTTTTTTTATACCTTTGAATAAAAATGGGTGGTGAGAAATTATCATATTATAATTTTCACAGATAGCTTTATCAATTACTTTTTCTGTAACATCTAAGCAAGTCAAAATTTTAGTGATTTCTTGAGCAGGATTACCTATCAAAAGACCTACATTATCCCAATTTTCAGCGAGGTAACGTGGGGCAAGTCTATCCATAGCTTCAACTACAACTTGACATTTAATCATAATAATTCCTCCAAAGCTTTTACATAAGTTTGTAATTGATGATAATGTGCAGTATTTTTAGCAGTCTCAGATTTTGCCATACCATTTAAACTGCGATTGGCTTTGGCGATAAATTCAGCAATCATTTCTTTGAATAAAGTAGGTCTAGTGCGATTTAATACAGGCCCTATTTCTAGTTCAAGTTCAGTCGGTAAAGCTTGTTTTCCAGGTTTAGCATAAATTATTTGATAAATGCGACCATCTTCTTTGGCTATAGCTTCATCTTCGATATGCCAATCTATGCTGTAAAGATATTTTCTAAGAGCGGTAAATCCCTGTTGTGGTTGTAGGATTAGACCTTTTAAAGAATTTACAATTTCAGGGCAATCTTGTAATAATTGAACCATTAAATTTCCGCCCATACCACAAAATATAGCAATATCTACTTCGTTAGGTTGAAGAATTTCTAAACCACTACCTAAACGAATATCGATTTTATTCATCAATGAAGCATTGCGTACAGAACGTTTGGCTGCTAAATAAGGGCCTTCGTTTACATCACCAGCGATTGCTTTACAACATCTTCCAGTTTTTACTAATTCTATAGGTAAATAACCATGGTCAGTGCCAATATCAGCAATGACACTACCATGAGGCACGAACTTTGTTACAGTTTGTAATCTAGCACCTAAAGACAAAAAAATCATCTCCTTAAAATAAATTGATTAAATATATGATATCATGATAATAGATACAAAAAAAGCTGGTTCTATATTGAACCAGCTTTTTATTAATATTTAATTATTTTTTAGCGATTTTTTTCATATCGTCAGCAACAGCTTCAGCTTTTGTACCAACAATTACTTGAACGCTATTTCCTTTTTTGATAACACCAGCAGCACCTAGAGCTTTAAGACCAGCTTCATCGATTTTATCAATATCTTTAACATTTAAACGTAAACGAGTGATGCAAGAGCTGATAGTAGTTAAGTTATCAGCACCACCTAATTTATCGATAAAGGATTGAGCTAATTCATCTGGGTTAGCATTTTCAATAGCTTCGTTGTCAGATTCATTTTCAAAACGACCAGGAGTTGGAAGGTCGAAGTGAACGATTGCCCATCTGAAAACGATGAAGTAAATGATACCAAATACTAAGCCGATTGGAATGATTAAGATAGGTTTAGTTGCAAGACCATAGTTTAATACATAGTCGATAAGACCAGCAGAGAAACCAAAGCCATGTAAAATACCAAACATATTAGCAACTGCAAGAGCAATACCTGTCATAACAGCATGGAATGCATAAAGAACAGGAGCTAAGAACATGAAAGTGAATTCTACAGGTTCAGTGATACCAGTTAAGAAAGCTGTGAAAGCGATGGAGAACATCATACCAGCAACTTTTGATTTATTTTCTGGTTTTGCAGCACTGTACATTGCAAGTGCGATAGCAGGAACACCGAACATAAAGATAAAGTAGAAACCAGCCATGAATACACCAGCAGTTGGGTCACCAGCGAAGAAACGATTTAAATCGCCTGTTGCAGTAACGCCTGTTTCTGGATTAGTGTAAGAACCAAATACGAACCAAACAAGAGAGTTGAGAATGTGATGAAGACCAACAGGAATAAGTAAACGGTTTAATACACCATAGACAAAGGCACCAGCAGCACCAGCACCAACAATCCATTCACCGATGCTATGAATAAAGTTCTGAATAGGACCCCAAATAATACCAAAAATAAGAGCTAAAACAACGAATGTTGCAGCAGTAACGATCGGAACGAAACGTCTGCCTGAAAAGAAACCTAAGAATTCTGGCAATTTAATATTGTAGAATTTATTGTAAAGTATACCAGAAATAATACCAACAATAACCCCAGCGAGAACACCCATATTTAAATCTTTATCGATAGCTTTGAGTGCTTCTGTTAATACTAAATAGCCAATAACCCCAGCAAGACCTGCCGCACCATTGTTATCTTTAGCTAAGCCAACAGCGATACCAACGGCAAAAATAAGTGCTAAGTTATTGAAAACAGCACCACCTGCTTGAGTAATAAATGGAATGTCGAAGACATCAGGTGCTCCTAAACGAAGTAAAAGAGCGGCAGCAGGAAGAACGGCAACAGGAAGCATTAACGCTTTACCTACAGCTTGAAGTTTGGAAAACCAACTGGACATAATAGTATCCCCTCCTATAAAATTTTAGCATAAAAGTTTAAATTTTCTCAATAAAAAGAAATTTATAGTATATAAAAACAAACTTTTACTTGCCCATAATATACTATAAATTTTATTTCACGTCAATATTACAACTTTAGAAAAAACTATAGAGAATGTATCCTGTAACGATACCAATAATAGCACCACTGATGACTTGGAAATAAGTATGACCTTCTTTTTCATGGAGGTCTGCTTTTCCTGTTAAGTGATTTAAAATAGAGGCATGTTTACCAATAGAGCGACGTAGATGAGTTGCATCAATCATAATGATAAAAGCAATAGTTACAGCTAAGATGAATAATGGAGAATTAAAATTATCATAAAGACCGATATAAGTTGTAGTGGTAATTATAGTAGCCGTATGTACACTAGGAAAACCACCGTTACTGAAAGATAATTTCAAATCCAAAGTAGAATAGTAAATGTAATTAGTTATAAATTTTATGATAACTGCTACAAGCCAACCAATAAAAGGAACAAAAATCATACAAGACTGCATAAAATCACCTGGGTTTCTAAAAATAATTTAAGATAATTAAATTATAGCAAAGATTTAATTTAAACAAAATCATATTTATGTAAAATCAAAGATTAGGTATAAATATTAATTTTAAAATAGTTTAAGTAAATAAAAAAAGATAGATAAAAACGAAAAAATTTTCACCTATCTTTTGTTTACATTATTGAATTTTTAGTAAAAAAGGCAACAAAAAAACTTCCATATTTCTATGGAAGCTTATCATCTTTATTAAGTGGTGGGCCCACCTGGATTCGAACCAGGGACCAACCGGTTATGAGCCGGGGGCTCTACCGCTGAGCTATAGGCCCAAATAAAAATGGCTCCTTGAGTAGGACTCGAACCTACGACCGATCGGTTAACAGCCGATTGCTCTACCAACTGAGCTATCGAGGAATGTCTCATCACCAACGGAAATTATTATAATACATTATTAACTATATTGTCAACACTTTTTTATATTTTTTTATAAACTTTTTTAAAAAATTTATAAAGCCTATTTATATAAGCAATAAATAGGCTTTAAACAAAGCTTATTCTAAGAAATCTTTTAATTTTTTACTACGGCTAGGATGACGAAGTTTGCGAAGTGCTTTTGCTTCAATTTGGCGAATACGTTCACGTGTTACACCAAAATTTTGACCTACTTCTTCCAAAGTACGAGCACGACCATCATCTAAACCAAAGCGAAGGCGAAGAACTTTTTCTTCACGTTCAGTTAAAGTATCAAGAACATCTTCTAATTGTTCTTTTAAAAGTACAAAAGATGCTGCTTCAGCAGGAGCTGGTGCATCATGGTCTTCGATGAAATCTCCAAGATGAGAATCTTCTTCTTCACCGATAGGTGTTTCTAAAGATACTGGCTCTTGAGCTATTTTCATGATTTCACGTACGCGATCTACACTTACGTCCATTTCTTTTGCTATTTCTTCAGGGCTTGGTTCGCGTCCTAAGGATTGCAGAAGTTGACGAGATACGCGAATTAATTTATTGATGGTTTCAACCATGTGGACAGGAATACGAATAGTACGAGCTTGGTCGGCAATAGCACGAGTAATGGCTTGACGAATCCACCATGTAGCATAAGTACTAAATTTGTAGCCTTTGTTGTAATCGAATTTTTCAACAGCTTTTATTAAGCCTAAGTTACCTTCTTGGATTAAGTCCAAAAAGAGCATGCCACGACCAACATAACGTTTAGCAATACTTACAACAAGACGTAAGTTTGCTTCTGCTAGGCGTTTTTGAGCTTCAAGATCCCCATCTTCCATGCGTTTTGCTAATTTTATTTCTTCATCAGCAGATAATAATGGAACACGACCAATTTCTTTAAGATACATTCTAACAGGGTCATCGATATTTATACCTTCAGGAATGCTAAGGTCAATATCAATATCATCTTCATCATCTTTGAGATTAGAATCATCATCTGGTCCTATATCATTACCATTATCAATGATGTCAATGCCACGTTTGGTGAATGTATCGTATAATTCGTCTATTTCATCTGGTGACATGTCAACTGATTGAAGGGATTCCATAATTTCATTGTAAGTTAAAACGCCAGTTTTTTTACCTTTATCTAATAACTTACTGATTGCGTCTAAGCTGGCAGCAGCTGCTGCTGCATTAGTATCTTTAACGGCTTTTACATTTTTTTTGGATTGAGCCATTATTACATGCCTCCTCTTAATTTATTATTATAGGTATAGGGCTTATGTCTCCAGATTTATAGGAGCTCTACGAGGATAAATTATCCATTTCCATTCGTATTTGTTGACTAATTTTTAATTCTTCTAAAAATCTACTGTCGCCATTTCGTTGTAATTCATCTGCTAAAAGGCGATGTTTTTCATAATTACTATTTAGATAATAACGACGTAAAAGTTTTAGACAATCTTCAGTGAGTTGAATGTCATCATCAGTTGTAAATTCTTCAACTAAACAATGTGAAAGTTCACTATAAGCGGTATCACTTAGTTTCTCAGCAGCATCAATATCTGTAAAAGGCTGATTATTAGCAAGTGTACTTGCTAAATATTTTAGAATTTCTCCATGAATTTTATTGGGAAATTCTTCAGCTGGTATAAGATTTAGAACATAATCTAAAATACTAGCTTCATGCCAAATTTTTTTGATGATACATCTTCCTGCCATGGTCAAAGCATCTTTTTTTTCAGAGAAGGCTTTGCGTGAATTTATTCCAGGAAGATTATCTGTAGAGACATCATATGCATTAAAATTTCTTTGCGAATTTTGTCGTTGCAAATCACTGCGAATAACGCCTTCATCTATACCCAAAACATTTGATATACGAATAATATATTCATTGCGTTCGACAGTGTTTGTAATATTAGCTAAAAGTGGCATTAATTGGTTTACTGCTAAAAGCTTTCCTTCTAAAGTATTGCGGTCTGTTGATTTTAATACATATTGCAATTGATATTCCATTAGCGGAAGAGCTTTATCAATTAATGCATAAAATTCTTTGCTACCATGATGGCGTAAAAATTCATCTGGGTCTTTGCCATCAGGAATGGTGATTACTTTGACATTAGCACCATTACTGCTAGCGATAGCTAAAGCTCGCATAGTAGCAGCTTGCCCAGCATTGTCACTATCATAGCAAAAATAGATATTTGGTGAATAGCGAAGAATTTTTCTACATTGTTGAGCAGTAAATGCAGTACCCAATGACGCTACAGCATTAGTAATATTATGACTATGTAATGCGATAGCATCCATATAACCTTCAACAACAATACTGAAGTTATTTTCTTTTATTGATTTTTGTGCATGATCTAAACCAAATAGCAAATGTCTTTTATTGAAAATAAGTGTTTCTGGTGAATTTAAATATTTGGGAGAATCATTTGGATTGATAATTCTGCCACCAAAGCCACAGATTTGACCATGTTCATTCATGATAGGAATGATGATGCGATTGCGAAAACGGTCATAGACTTTACCAGAATCTTTTATAGTGATTAGACCTGCTTTAGCAAGTAACTCTTTAGTAATGCCTCGTTTAGTAAAAGAGGTAAATAGTTTATCCCAAAGGTTAGGAGCAAAGCCAAGTTTAAATTTCGTAATTATATCTGAATTTATTTGGCGAGAAGAAAAGTATGCTCTACCAGCTTCTCCAAGAGAGGTACGAGTTAAACAATTATGAAAAAAAGAACCCGCCAGTTCATGTATTTTAAACAATGAATCTTTTTGTTGTTCTTGTTTGAGTTCGTCAGCACTTTTTTTCGTAGTCGGTATAGGAATATTCAATCTTTGGGCTTGTAGTTTTATGGCTTCATAATAAGAAATATTCTCTATAAGAGATATAAATTTAAATAGATTACCACCAGCATGACAACCAAAGCAATAAAAAAATCCCTGTTGGGGAACTACGGAAAATGAAGGTGTTTTTTCATTGTGAAAGGGGCAACAACCCCAATAGCGATTACCTCGTTTTTTGAGATGAACGTAACTTGAGATGACAGATAAGATATCTGAAGAAGAACGCACTTGTTCAACAAAATCATCGTGCAAGTTTTGTGTACGCATATAAACTCACCTTTCAATAAAACTATTTAATTATAGATGATTTTTGCCATAACGTAAATACATTCTACACATAATTATAAAAATCCTGCTTTATTTTTTTATTTTATTTAAAATTTTTTCGTATTTACATTTTAGGGACTTTATCTATACTATTCAATACGTATGGTTAAATATCCTGCTTTATTAGTGTATTATGTAGTAGTTATTGTATTTTGAAGATGGATTTGCTATGATGAATAAAAATAAATAATAAAAGAGGTATTCATGTGAGTATAAAAAAAGAGAGAGTGCCAGCTATTGAATATATGCGTGGAATATCCATGCTAGGCGTAGTTGGTATACATGTGGGTTCACAATACTTGATGAATAATCCCACTCCTAATTTACAATTATTGGCTTTGTATGAAATTGTAACGAGATTTTCAGTACCGATTTTTTTCTTTATCTCTGCTTTTGGCTTATTTTATAATTTAGATTTACAGGAAAAATTTAATTATAAAAATTTCATGAAGCGAAGATTTAAAACAGTGTTAATCCCTTATCTTGTATGGTCTATTTTTTATATTTTGCATTATACAATAACAAATCAAACGTTGTATTTACTTCATCCATTGAATTTGATTGGCATTTTATTTTTTGGTTTAGCATGTTATCAATTGTATTTCATGATATTATTGGTTTGGTTTTATGCTTTAATGCCACTGTGGATTTTTATTGTAAAAAGATTAAATATTGTATTATTAGTAGTTTTATTTGTTTTTCAAATGGCAGTAGATTATTATTCAAGCTTTTTGATGAACCCATATGGTATTCAAAATGAAATAGTTAAAGCTATTTTTATGTATCGTTTAAATTATTGGGTAATACATTATGTATTTATCTTTTTATTAGGTGGATATGTATCTGTACATTATGATGATTTTAAAATTTTCATGAGAGATAATTTGAATAAATTAAGAGCTTTTGGTTTTATAAGCTTGATTGGGTTATTAGCATATTATTATTATTGTATTTACTATAATGGTTATTCTCCAGAAGGAGCAATAAATACTGCTCATCAATTATCTCCAGCTGGTCTTGTTTATACTTTAGGTGCTAGTTTATATTTATTTGCAGAATTTCAATATGGATTTTTAGCTAAAATAGGAACTAGTTTATTTTCTCTATTAGGTAAACATTCATATTTTGTATATTTAGCTCATCCTGTGGCAATCACTTATTTAGCTTTATTTATGGCAAAATTTAATATAGTTATGACGGCTGTTAATTCTATGATTTTTTATGTATTAGTAGTATTGTTTACTTTAATTGTAGCTGTAATATTTAGAAAGCTTGGCAATACGAAATATCCAAAATTAAATGAATTGACAATAGGCGTTTATCCTAAAAAATAAGAAAAGCGGTAACACAAATAAGTGTTACCGCATTTTTTTTAATCTTTTTTGATAAGAGAAATAATAACGCCAATGATAAGACCGATGATGGAAGGAACAATCCAGCCCATACCCATATCAAAAAATGGCAAAGTATTTTTATATACTTCAATAATAGCGCTAATAGTAGCTGTGTTATTTAGTCCAAAAGGTAGAGCATTTAACATATCACCGATAGCTGCAAATAAAGTGAAAAGTGTGGTTACAGAATATACATAACGATGATAGCCAAAAATTGCACTGATAAATGCCAAGATGATAAGTGTTATAGCTAATGGATATAATAACATGAGAATTGGAATAGCTAAGAAAATGATACTAGTTAAACCAACATTAGCGATTAAGAAAGAAACAATAGTGAAGATAAAAGCATATGTTCTGTAGCTAAAAGAGTTAGGATATAATTCACTAAATGTAGTGGAACAAGCAGTGATAAGACCGATGGAAGTTTTTAGGCAAGCTATAGTAACAGTAAGAGCTAACAGAATATGACCAAATGAACCAAAATAATAAGTGGAGATTTGAGCAAGAGCAATACCGCCATTAGCAGATAAAGAAAATTGCCCTAGACTGCAAGCGCCAATATAAGCTAAGAAACTGTAGATAATGCCCATGAGAATTAAAACAACAATACCTGCTTTTAATGTACCATAAGCTACATCTTTTGGATTTTTTAATCCTAGATTGTGCAATGTATGAATAACGATGATACCAAAAGCAAGAGAAGCTAAAGCGTCCATAGTGTTGTAGCCTTCAGTGAAACCTTTGAAGAAAGCTTCTTGTTGATATGCTTCCTGTACAGGCATAGCATCAGGTGAACCCATTGGATTGATTAAAGCAGTTACCATTAAAATTGCAATAAATACTAAAAAGAGTGGATTTAAGATTTTACCAATCCATGTGAGAATTTTACCTGGTTTTAAAGCAAATGCTAATGCTAAAACAAAGAAAATAAGTGAAAAAATTGCTAAATAAATTGTTTGCATGGAAGCATCAACATGGCTAGATAAACCTATTTCATAAGAAACTGCTGCTGTACGTGGAATTGCAAAAGCAGGTCCAATTGTGAGATATAAAAGTACAGTAACAAAATGAGCATAAGGTTTATTAATGCGACTAGCTAAATCAAAAAGACCTTCACTACGAGAAATACCCATAGCGACAATACCTAAAAATGGAAGACCGATAGCAGTGAGCATAAAGCCGATATTAGCTAGAAAAATATTACTGCCGGCTTCTTGTCCTAGATGTACAGGAAATATTAAATTTCCTGCACCAAAGAACATACCAAATAGCATAGACCCAACTAAAATATTTTGGGAAAGTGAAAGTGTTCGTTTCATGATAAATCCTTTCTGATGAGTTTTTATTTAATTTTTGATTTTAACTGAATAAGGAAATTTGGTCACTTTCTTGTAGACCATCTAAGCAACCATGTTCACGCAAGCGTTCAACAATTGGTGTAGATAAACTAGCACGCTTTTTGAGGTCATCAATAGAAGTGAATTCCCCTTCAAGGCGAGCTTGAACGATATTATTTGCAGCCATAGTACTGATACCAGTAAGGGCAGTAAATGGCGGTAATAGAGATTTTTCATGTAAGATGAATTTATCAGCATTTGATTTATAAAGGTCTACTTTTTCTACAGAAAAACCACGAAGATACATTTCCCAAGCAAGTTCTAAAACGACTTGGAAGCCTTTATCTTTTACAGATAGTTTTTTCTGCTTTTCAAGTTCAATAATTTCGTCTAGTTTATCACGAACAGCTAATTTACCTTTAGAAATAATATCTGCATCAAATTCAGCAGCACGAATGGAGAAATAAGCAGCATAAAAGGCAAGTGGATAGTGAACTTTGCAAAAGGCTATGCGATATGCCATCATAACATAAGCTGTGGCATGGGCACGTGGGAAGAGATATTTTATTTTTAGACAAGAGTCAATATACCATTGAGGGATACCGCCATCTTTCATGACTTTAATATCATCTTCACTAAGCCCTTTACCTTTACGTACTTTTTCCATAGTTTTAAAGGAAAATAGTGGGTCAATACCACTGTGAATTAAATGCATCATGATGTCATCACGACAAGAAATCGCATCGGAAACAGTGCAAGTTCCTGAAGTGATTAAATCTTGAGCATTTTCAAGCCACACATTAGTACCATGAGAAAATCCACTGATACGCACTAAATCACTGAATTTTTTAGGTTTAGTGTCATCGAGCATTTGACGTGTAAATGGTGTTCTAAACTCAGGAATACCAAATGTGCCAGATGTAGCACCAAGTTCTTCTGGTGTTACACCGAGTGCTTCTGTAGAGGAAAAGATACTCATAGTAGCTGGGTCATCAAAAGGAATAGTTCTAGGGTCACGATGAGTTATATTTTCGAGCATTTTTATTACTGTAGGATCATCGTGCCCAAGTATATCTAATTTTACTAGACGGCTACTGATAGAGTGGTAATCAAAATGTGTAGTTATCGTATTTGTCGTAGTATCGTCAGCAGGTCTTTGAATTGGCGTGAAATGATGTACGTCCATATTACGAGGAATAACCATGATACCGCCAGGGTGTTGCCCTGTAGTGCGTTTTACACCAGTGCAACCATTTACAAGGCTATTGATATAAGCATCGCGCTTTTTAATGCCTTTTTCATCAAAGAATTTTTTCACATAACCATAAGCAGTTTTATCAGCTACAGTGGCGATAGTTCCTGCACGGAAAACATTATCTTTGCCGAATAATTCTTCAGTGTATTTATGAGCTACTGGTTGATAATCACCAGAGAAATTCAAGTCGATATCAGGAACTTTATCGCCGTCAAATCCCATGAATACAGCAAATGGGATATCATGACCATCTTTAATCATTTTAGTTCCGCAATGAGGGCAATTTTTATCTGGCATATCAAAACCACAACCATAAGTACCATCTTCAATAAATTCGCTGTGGCGACAATGAGGACAGCGCCAATGTGGTGGTAGCGGATTTACTTCTGTTATATTCGTCATAGTAGCGACAAAAGAAGAACCAACTGAACCCCTAGAGCCAACAAGATAGCCATCATCAAGTGATTTTTTTACGAGTTTATGAGCGATTAAATAAAGTACGGCAAAACCATGACCAATGATGGAATTTAATTCTAATTCTAAGCGGTCTTGTACTACTTTAGGCAGATTTTCACCGTATAATTCACGAGCTTTGGCATAGGACATATCGTGAATTTCTTGGTCAGCTCCTGGTATCATAGGTGAATATAATTCATCAGGAATAGGCTTGAAGACTTCTACCATATCTGCTATTTTGCGTGGGTTAGTAACGACTGCTTCATAGGCTAATTCTTCGCCTAAATAACTAAATTCTTTGAGCATTTCATCAGTTGTGCGAAGATATAATGGCGGTTGTTTTTCCGCATCTTCAAAACCTTTGCCTTTCATTAAAATAGCACGATAAATACTATCTTTGGCATTTAAGAAATGAACATCACAAGTCGCTATGAGCATTTTATTTAATTTTTTGGCAAGCTCAGCAACTTTTAAATTGATTTTTATTAAGTCTTCATCAGTTTGTACATCAGGGAAATTTTCGTTGCGGATTAAAAAGGCATTATTGCCGATTGGTTGAATTTCAAGATAATCATAAAAACTAGCTATTTCTAATAATTTTTCATCGCTTTCATTATTTACAATAGCTCTGATTAATTCACCTGCTTCACAAGCCGAACCGATGATTACACCTTCACGCAATTCAGAGATGATTTTTTTCGGTAATCTAGGTCTTGATTTATAGAGATATTTCAAATGAGATAAGGAGACCATTCGATAAATATTTCTAAGACCAATAGAATTTTTGGCTAACATGATGATATGATTAGCTCTGCGCTGTTGATAATCATCGCCTGTCAGATATCCTTCAATACCATAGATTACTTTTATTTTATTATCTTTGGCAGCTTTCATCGCTTCTGGGAAGGCTTGAACGACACCATGGTCAGTGATAGCGATAGCAGGCCAGCCCCAACGAGCGGCAGTGGATATCAATTCTTTTGCAGATACAACAGCGTCCATATTGCTCATATGTGTATGTGCGTGTAGTTCTACGCGTTTTTCGATAGCTCTATCTTCTCTTTTTGGTAATTCAGACAAACAGATATTAAGTGGCATCATTACATAATCATTGAGATAAGAGTCAAAACGGATAGAGCCTTTTATTTTGACAATATCAGCTTTTTTTAGAGCAGACATTACTTCTTCAAAGTCATCTTTATTTTTTAAGAATACTTTACAAGAAATACCGTCAGATTCATCTGCTAGGTCAAAAGTTAGAAGATTAGTTCCTGTATTGAATTCACGATTATTGATATTGAAAATGCGACCGCGTAAAACGATATTTTTCATTTCGCCATCAATGCTAGTGATTTCAATATGTTCTTCAGGAATGTTATCAATCATTAATTTGCGTTCACTTTTGCGACGGAATTTTGGTGCAGAATTATCTGCATTATTAGCAGGTGGTGGCGGTGTATTATTTTTGCTGACTGTATGGTTTTGTGTTTTAGCTTGTTGTTGAAGTTGACGAAGATAAGATTCAGGGTCAAAATCAGCTAAAGTATTATTTATTGCAGGTTGTTGACTATCAATGCGACAGATAACATGACAAGGGCAATGTACCATAGCTTGAACAGCTTGAGATATAGTTTCTTCAATATTATGAGAGCGTAAAATATCTTCAATATGGTCGCCTTTGAAATCTATCATGATTTTATTGCCATCAACGCTATGACTAGCTTGGTTTAAAATGGAAAATAAAGTAGGGTTACCATTAGCTGCATTTTGAACAATGATAGACCAATGGCGGGCTACTTCTTGTGGCAAGTCCACAATATCTTGATAAAAAATTACAGTGGGAATATTGCATTTTTGCGAGATATATGATGAAGCTTTAGCTAATAATTCATCAGGTATACCATTATAAGTTTGCATGAGGATTTCCCATGAATTGTTATTTACATCAATTTCTACATGTTTAATAGTAGCTTCTTGCATGATTTTTTGTTCTTGAGCTGTTCCGGGCATAGAAGCAAGAAGCTGACGAAATTTATCGCCACCATTTTGAGGTAAAATAAGATATTTTTTTGTCATAATAAACCTCGTTAATTAAGAAAAACGACCTAATTTTGGCAATTGTGTAAGGCTAAGATGTGCTGTGCTATTTAATAACTCAACATTGATTTTATCGCCATAAAAAGTAACGATATTTACAGCTGTGTTATCTTGTCTTAAAGTCCAAATATAGCGAAGTGGCATATGCAAAGCATAAGCAAGTAAAGTGCGTAAAATTCCACCATGAGCTGTGATGGCAATAGTTTCATCAGGGTGTTTGTTTACAATATCTAATAGAGCTTCAACGCCACGTTTTTGCACTTGAGCGAAAGATTCTCCTTCAGGCATAGTCAAAACATCTGGAGTAGAAAACATAGTTTCGATTTCATTAGGCCATTTTTCATGAATTTCATCATAAGTTAAACCTTCCCAAGAGCCGAAAGAAACTTCACAAAGGCGTTTATCTTTGATGATTGGCACATTAAATTTTTTAGCGATTATTTCTCCAGTGATATAAGCTCGTTTTAGATTACTGCTATATACTCTATCTATATGAGTAACAGGAAAATTTTCAGCTAGTTTTTCAGCTTGTGAAATTCCTTCCTGAGATAATTCAATATCAGATTGTCCCTGAAATTTTCCAGAACTATTCCAAAGTGTTCTACCATGACGAATTAAAATAAGCTTAGTCAAAGAAAATCCTCCTTAATTTTTAACTTGAAAATTAAATCATATAAAAGATTGTGCTAAGACAAAAACAAATAAAACTACTAATTCACCTATTTCTGCAGTAGCACCATATACATCGCCTGTTAAACCTCCGATTAGATTTGCAACATAGCGATTGAACAAATACATAACGATTATAGTAAAGATAAGAGCAATAACGCCAATAGTGCCTAGAAGTAATGAAATGATAAAAGTGAAAAGAAGAGCAAAAGCCATACTTTTTTTAGAAGAATATTCATGAAAAGCTTTGCCAAGACCTTCTTTGCGAGCATAAGGAAATAAGACTACAGCGATACTCATGCAACAACGAGCGATAATCGGCATTAAGAATAAAGCAAATAAGCTGTTGAAAAATTGAGCATGAGTAATATAAATATTTTGATTTACCATTAAATCAGTAAACATACTATATTTACCAATTAAGACTAGAATTAAACAAGTAGCACCATGAGCACCTACGCGACTATCCTTCATGATTTCTAAGATACGTTCGCGTTTTCTTCCTGATAAAATACCGTCCATAGTATCAGTGAAGCCATCGCAATGGAGCGCTCCTGTCAAAAAGATATTGCAAAATAGAAGGATAAAACCTATGAGATGTGCTGATAGATAAATATTAAAACTAGGCAATAAATAATATATCACATAACCCACTAGAACATATATTATACCTAAAATTGCACCAATTAAAGGGAAAAATTTAACACTGCCACCACAAGCTTTTTCAGACCAATCAAGATTTTTCTTGATAGTGATGCGTGTTAAAAATTGTAGACCCAATAAAAAATTATTCACTAAAAAATACCTCCTTAAAAATAATATGTTCGTTTCTTTATGAAAAATTTTTATTCATTCAAAAGAAACGAACTGACGAGAATAATTTATATAATAGATGAAAAAACATAAAATATAAATATAAAAATTATTTTATTTTTACAGGAATGCCAGAAACAACGAGATAGACTTCAGCGGAAGCTTTAGCGATTTGTTGATTGCAAAGTCCTGCTAAATCACGATATTTTCTAGCAAGAGCATTTTCTGGAACTATGCCAGAACCGACTTCATTAGTTACAAATACACATGTTTTATCTGTATTTTGTGCTTGTACTGCTTCAATTAGAGCTGACATCATATCTTTAGCTCCAGCAGATAATTGTTCCATAGAGTATGCTTGTGTTTGTTCACTGCAAAGATAATTGCTTAAATAAAGTGTCAAACAATCAAAGAGAATTATATCGTGATGACAAAAAGCTTCATGGATAGCTTTTTCAGCGTGAAATGGTGCTTCAAAAGTTTGCCATGAACTAGGACGGCGTTGTTGATGTAATTTTACGCGATAAGCCATCTCATCATCATAGATTTGTGAGGTGGCGATATAGGCGATATTTTGACCATGAGTTTTTACATAATCTTCAGCAAAACTGCTTTTGCCACAGCGAGCACCACCAGTTATTAAAATTATTTTGCCCATAACAAGGCTCCTTTGCGTATAGATTTATTTTTTAGATGAAGTATGTTATTCTAAATTATATATAAATTTTAAGTAGTAAAGAGGTAGAATTGTATGCAAGTTTTTTCCTCGCTTTTGGATATAAAAAATTTAAATTTGCAAGGTAAAAATTTGGCTGTTGCTTTAGGGACTTTTGATGGTGTACATATCGGTCATCAAAATGTCATAATGCAAGCTGTCAAATTGGCTAAAGAAAATCAAGGATTAAGTGCTGTTTTTACCTTTAGTAATCACCCATTATCTGTGATTGCTCCGAAACGTAAACCTTTGATTATCAATGATACTTTAGCAAAGATTAGAGATATTGAAGCTTTAGGTGTAGATTTTTTATTTAATATTGAATTTAACCTAGAACTTTGTCAGATGGAACCAGAAGCTTTCGTTAAAATGTTGAAAGATTATTTATCTCCTAAATTTTTAGTTACAGGTCCTAATTATAGTTTTGGGGTAAAAGGATTAGGAACACCGGATTTATTAAAAGAACTTGGAGAAAAATATGGTTTTAAAGCATATATGCAACATTTTATTTATTGCCATAATAATATGGTAAGTAGCACTGTCATTCGTAAAGCATTAGCTGAAGGTGATTTAGATTGTGCAAATAAAATGTTAGGTAAGCCATTTAGCATAGATGAAGAAGTAATTCATGGAAAAAAACGTGGTCGTTTATTAGGTTTTCCAACTGCTAATTTAGCCATAAAAGCAGAACGTGCTATGGTGCCAAATGGTGTCTATGTTGTTGAGGCTTATGTGGAAGGGAAAAAATATCAAGCTGTAGCTAGCGTAGGTACAAATCCAACATTTGAAGATATCAGCCGTCGCGTGGAAGTAAATATTTTTGATTTTCAACAAACTATCTATGGACAAATCATACGTGTTGATTTTCTAAAAATGCTTCGTAGGGAAATAAAATTTACTTCAGTTGATGCATTATTAAATCAAATGAAAAAAGATGTAAAACAAGCTAAAGCTTATTTTGTGAAGGAATAATTATAATTTATTTGGAATTTATCTTTAGCAGGAGTACTAACAGCAGAAGTATCGATTTGTTTATCTGCCATTAAAGGATTTTCTGTTTCGTCAGTGGCATCATCAGGAAGATATTCAGTCGTATCTATAGGTAATTCAACTGGTAAATTAGTTATGCGGAAGCTTTCTAAATATTTATCTGTAGGTTCGACTTGAATGATGAGTTTTTCTTTAGCCTCGTTTTTATAAATATAGCAAGTATTGCCTTCAAACATTTGTCTGTCTGCTTTACCAAATACTTGTTCTATTTTATAGGAAGTCATGCCAGTTTTTAATTTGTCGTTGTGATTATAAGTATCATCGACGATAATCATATCAACTATTTTTTTAGTATCATTATTTATGCCAATTTTGTTATTATTTTTATAAACATAATATGTGATTTTTTGACCCCAAAGATAGTTTTGTTCATCATAACGAGGCGTACCAAATTGAGCAATCATATCTTCATAATTATCGCCTAAAGCTAAGTTGTTGTAGTGCAAATTATTTTTTGTAGGAGCAAAGGTCATACCCATAGAAAGGATACTAAAACAAAGGCAGAGAATAATTAGATAAAGTCGCATAATAAAACTCCTTTTCATTATAAATTTTTACAAGTAAAAGACAAATTTTTCTATGATATGTATAGTATAAATGTCTCAAAAACTACTGTCAAAAATTGACAAAATACCGTAAAACCTATATAATATTTGCTGATTGCAAAAAGGTAGTGTCAGGCGTTAGCTTGGCACTTCTTCTATTATTTTTAACTATTGTATGATTTTGTATAATGAATTGTATGACTGAAAGGAAGCATTAAAATGGCAGATAAGCGAGTAGTTTTGACCGAAGAAGGCTTAAAGAAGCTAGAAGAAAAACTTGAATATTTAAAAAGTGTCCGTCGTTTAGAAGTTGCTGACCGTTTGAAAGCAGCTATCGCACTAGGCGACCTTAGCGAAAACTCTGAATATGATGATGCTAAAAACGAACAGGCTTTCATTGAAGGTGAAATTCTCACTTTAGAAAGCCAGATTAGAAATAGTGAAATCATCAAAGCTGATGATAGCAATAAAGATGTAGTACATCTTGGTAATACTGTAGTAATCAAAGATATGGAATATGATGAAGATGAAACATATACAATCGTAGGTTCTACAGAAGCAGATACTACAGAAGGTAAAATCTCCAATGAATCTCCTGTTGGTATGGCTATCTTAGGAAAAACTGTAGGAACAGTAGTTCAAGTAAAAGTGCCAGCTGGTACTTTAGAATATAAAATTGTAGAAATTAAAAAATAAGAAGAGGAGGACTTTCGTTGGCAAAACAGCATATAGAAGAAAAACAACAAGATATCAATGAACTTATGCAGGTGCGTCGTGATAAGATGCAAGCTTTCATAGATAAAGGTATTGAACCATTTGGTCGTAGTTATGATGTAACTCATCATGCTCAAGAACTTTTAGACCAATTTGAAACTTTAGGAGAAGAAACTGTAGTGCGCGTAGCTGGTCGTTTGATGGCTGTTCGTGGTCATGGTAAAGCTAGCTTCACTGTTGTTTCCGACCTTAGCGGAAAAATTCAGGCATATTTCCGTCTTGATAACCTTGGCGAAGAAAAATATGGTGAATTTAAATTATTAGATATCGGTGATATCATCGGTGTGGAAGGTACTTTATTCAAAACACATCGTGGAGAAATCACTATCAAAGTATCTGATTTCTCTATTTTAGCGAAGTCCCTTCGTCCATTACCAGAAAAATTCCATGGCTTAAAAGATGTAGAAACTCGTTATCGTCAACGTTATTTAGATTTAATCGTAAATCCAGATGTACGTCAGACTTTCATCACACGTACAAAAATTATTAAATCTATCCGTAACTATTTAGATAGCCGTAACTTCTTAGAAGTTGAAACACCTGTATTAAGCCCAATCGCTGGTGGTGCAAATGCTCGTCCATTCATCACTCATCATAATGCACTTGATATTGATATGTATCTTCGTATCGCTACAGAATTATATTTAAAACGTCTTGTAGTTGGTGGCTTTGAACGTGTTTATGAAATTGGTCGTATCTTCCGTAATGAAGGTATTGACGTAAGACATAATCCAGAATTCACATCTATCGAAGTATATCAAGCATATGCAGACTTCAATGAATTAATGGATTTAGCAGAAGGTATCATTAAACAAGCTGCAATAGATGCTTGTGGCACAACTAAAATTACTTACGAAGGTACAGAAATTGACTTAAGTAATTTCCGTCGTGTTACAATGAATGATATTGTTTTAGAAACTACAGGCAAAGACTTCAGCAAAGTTCAGACTTTAGAAGAAGCACAAGCAATTGCACAAGAATTAGCTGTTCCTTGTGAAGGTAAACATTCTATTGGCGAAATCTTATATGAAGTATTCGATGAAAAAGTAGAATCTACTTTAATTCAGCCAACTATTGTAACACAATATCCAACAGAAGTTTCTCCACTTTCAAAACGCAATAAAGAAAATCCTGCATTCACTGACCGTTTTGAAATGTTCATTTATGGTCGTGAACTTGCAAATGCATTCTCCGAGTTAAATGATCCAATTGATCAGGAACAACGTTTCATTGATCAACAAAAAGCTCGTGAAGGTGGCGATGACGAAGCTCATATGATGGACCATGATTATATCACAGCTCTTGAATATGGTCTTCCACCAACATGTGGTCTTGGTATCGGTATTGACCGTTTAGTAATGTTCTTAACAGACAGCTCTTCTATTCGTGATGTACTCTTATTCCCAACAATGAAACCAATTGAAAATTAATTAAAAGTTAATTATAAGATAAGAAAAACCAGTAGATTATATATCTACTGGTTTTTTGTTTAATTTTTATTATTGATTTTACGGATAACTTTACATGGATTGCCAACAGCTAATGAATTAGGTGGTATTGATTTATTAACTACACTTCCAGCGCCAATTACTGAATTTTTACCGATAGTCACTCCTGGTAAAATTATAACACCACCTCCAATCCAAACATTATCTTCTATTGTTACAGGTAAAGCATACGTATTGAAAAATGCGTGTGGATTATTATAAGACCAATTATCAAGTAGACGGTCACTAATATTTACAGGATGAGTAGCTGTATAAATTTGAACATTAGAAGCGATTAAAACATTATTGCCAATAGTTATTTTATTACAATCAACAAAGGTACAATTAATATTGATAATTACATTATTGCCAATAGAAATATGTTGACCATAATCACAATAGAATGGTACATCAATTTTTACATTGTTACCTATTTTGGCAAATAATTCAGATAGAATATTGTCTTTTTGTATGGTATCTTCAAATTTAGTTTGATTGTATTGTTTGGTGAGTCTGCGAGCTTTAGTAATAATAGAAACTAATTCATCATCAATACAATTAAATTGTTTACCTTGTAAGCATTTAGATAATTCACTCATGAAAATATAACCTCCTGTTATTTTTCTTTATTATAATAAATGGAGGTTTTTATTTGTGTTATTATATAATTAAAATATATAAATATCTTGCAAATTTTATAAAGTGAGTGAATTGAAAATGAGAGATTTATTAATAGATAAAAATAAACAAGAATTAAAGCAACATGGTAATGTAGAATTTCCTTTTAGAATAGGATATGAAGATATTTGGCAATATTATAATGGAAAATTTGCTTGTCATTGGCATAAAGAAGTAGAGTTTACATATGTATATCAAGGTAAGATGAGATATCAAGTCAATGATAAAATTTATGAATTAAAGAAAGGGCAATGTCTATTTATCAATGCGAATACTTTTCATAGAGGTGAACATATCAATAAAGAAGAATGTAAATATTTTGCAATGACTTTTGATATACATTTTTTGGCTAATGAGGAAGAATTAATTTATAAAAAATATGTATTGCCTGTTATTTACAGTAAAAATTTATCATCTTTTGTGTGTTTACCAGAAAATAAATTGGAAAAGAAAATAATAAAACAAGTAAAGTATATTGATAAATGTTACCGAAAACAGAATTTATTTTATGAATTAGAGATAAAGGAACATCTGTTAAAATTATGGCAAATTTTATGGGAAGCTTTTGAAAGTGAAATTGAAATAGATATAGATAGAAATTATTATAAACAATTAATAAAAATAAAGCAGATAACGCAATTTATACATAAACATTATGCAGAAAAGATAACTTTGCAAAATATAGCTGATAATTTACATATATCTATAAGTGATTGCAGTCATAGTTTTAAAAAGTTTATGAAAGAAAGTATATTTGAGTATATCTTGCATTATCGTATTCAACAAAGTCTTTATTTATTACAAGATAAAGAATTATCAATTTTACAGATATCTTTAAAAGTTGGATTTAGTAGTACTAGTTATTATAGTAAATTATTTAAAAAGTATATGAAAATGACACCTAAAGAATATAGAAAGCTCTTGAAAAATTAGAGGTATTTCTAAAATCAAGAGCTTTTTAAATTAACTTATGATTAGGGCTAAGCTGATAAAGAGTAAAACAATACCTTGAATATAGCCTATTATTTTGTTGAAGTTTTTTACGTTTAAAATATAGTCACGGACTTTGCCAGCACAGATAGCGACTAGGGAAAATATTATAAGTGTTTGTAAGCCAAAGATAAATCCTAAAAATGCAATTTGAAGGCTGACACTATCAGAATTTAAATTGACAAATTGAGGTAAGAAGGCTAAGAAAAATAATAATACTTTAGGATTTAAAACATTCATGATGAGCCCACGACGATATAATTTAAAAAAGGAAGTACTATTATTTACAGCGTTTAATTTTAAATTGCCTTGAGCGTGGAATGCTCCCCAAGCAAGATATAATAAATAAGCAGCACCAATATATTTTAAGGTGGCAAAGGCAAGTGGTGATTGTTGAATGATAGCAGCAACACCGATGATTACAAGCGTTGTATGAAAGATAAGACCAGTCGTTAAACCTAAGGCTAAGCTAATACCTGCTTTAGTGCCATCAGCTAGACTTTTAGCAAGTAAATACATGATATCTGGTCCAGGTGCTAAAGTCAGTAGCACGGAAGCTATCAAAAAATATAAAAGAGTAGTTAATTCCATAGATAAACACCTCGATATGTATAAAATAAAACCGCACTTAAGTTAATAAATGCGGTTTTGTATTAGTATTATAAATTAACGAGCTAATACTTTAGCACCATCTAATACATTAAATCCTAATTTGGAGAAGAAGGAAGCATGGAAATCATCTGGAGCAAAAGCAAAAAGATAAGGATAATTTTCGTATTTAGCTTTTACTTGAGCAATTAATTCATCATTGATACCTTTACCACGATAGTTTGGTGCAACAACGAGATAGCGAATATAAGCTGTCATTTTGCCATCATCAACTACAGTGATAAGTGCAGCAAGTTCATTTGTATCTTTATCCCATGCAGAAACTACAGTGCCTGCATTGTTGATAGCTTCAACTAATGTTTCTTCGTATTTAGCATCAGGATTACCAGATACTGTGAAGAAATCTAAAAGAGTTTTAGCATCAAAATTTTTTTCTTGAGAGTAAGTGATATTCATATTATAATTCACCTTTCTTTATTTTTATTGATTGTTTTAATAGCGATTTTAGTTCAGCTTTTTTATTGAGATTTGATGAAGCGTCTTTAGCAAGTTCAGTTAACATTCCCCATGTAGAGATTTCATCAAAATATTGACGTCTATCAGAGATTTTAAATGTTTTATTCAATGGGCGATAATATACCCAAAGATTTACTGATATATAACTATTTAAAAGTGGAGAACCATCTAAACGAGAGATGGAATGATAATAATGTTGATACATAGTAGGAATAGTATAACCAACTACGACATCAGCATCTAATAAATCAGCTGTATCTTTTAGTGTATCAAGATTTTGATTATAAGTAAAGTTGGATTGTTTTATCGCAGCATAAATACTGTTTTCATCAATATATTCAACTGCTTGTAAGGTATCATTTAGAGGAACATGCATTTCTTGGGTTAAATTGTTATAGAGTAATTGATTGACATCTGGATAGCGTTGGCTACTGGAAAGCGTAGGTAATATAGCTACTTTCAATGTCTGTTTTTGGGGTGTTTCTTGTTTGATAATGTCTTGAGCAAAACCTATTTGCATAAAGCAAAGATAACAGCAAAAGCATATTAAAGTCATAACTTTTTTTAACATAAAAATCACTCCTTAAAGCTAATATATTCTATAATTATTATATATTATTAATCGATTGATATATATAATAATTTTTATAGCTATGATATAATATTAGTAAATTTTAAGGCAGGGAGAGAAGCGATGTGAAGATTTTAGCTAGACAATTAACTGTAGATATGTACGATTGTAAAAATAAAGATTTAAGTAATTATGAAGATTTGCGTGAGTCCTTGGACATGGCGATGAATATGGCTGGATATACACCGATAGAAGTTCGTGCTCAATTATGGAATGAAGAACAAGCTATTGTATTTATTTTACTTCAAGAAGGTCATGCAGTAGTGCGTACATATCCAAAATTAAAATATGTTGCTAGCGATGTATTTATTTGCCAAGAAGATGGTAAACCTGAAAAAGCAATTAAGGCTTTGAAAAAATTGATGAAGCCAGAAAAAATAAGAATGACTTATTTAAAACGTGGCGATTTTGGTACGGTCAAAGATGTTAAACCACGTATAAAAATTCGTATTGCACCACTTAGACCACTTCGCAGTATAAAAAATAAAGGTGCTAAAGTTATTAAAACTGTAGCACGCAGAATAAAATTATAATTTATGAAATTAAAAATCAGAAAATACATGTAAGGTTCTATTTAAAATGCCGTGAATATAGGCAATAGTAGTACCATAATTGCTCATGGGTATATTTTGCTCATGAGCTTTTTTTAATCTTGATTGCATTTCCGCTTGATTGAGCATACAGCCACCGCAGTGAATGATTAATTTATATTTAGATAAGTCATCAGGAAATTCTGTGCCAGAGGTAAAAATAAATTCTGGGTTGGCTTTAGTATAATTTTTTATCCAATTAGGTAATTTCACAGTGCCGATATCATCACATTGGCGGTGATGTGTACAGCCTTCAGCAATTAAAATTTTATCATCATCTTTGATAGTATCTAAGATTTTAACAGCATTTACTTGTCGTTTTAAATCTCCTTTATAGCGAGAAAAGAGAATTGAAAAAGAAGTTAATTCTATATCTTGAGGAACGATTTTATTTACTTTGCCAAAAACTTGGCTGTCTGTGATGATGAGTTTTGGTTTAGTTTTTAGATTAGCTAAAGTATTTTCCAAATTGTCATCTTGAGTCATGATGGCAGTAGCGCCAATATCGAGCAATTCGCGAATTACTTGTTGTTGAGGTAAAATAAGTCGCCCTTTAGGAGCTGCTTTATCAATAGGAATTACCAAAACTACAGTATCTTTGGGATTTACAATATCTTTTAAGATAAATTTTTCTTGTTTAGTTTTGGCTACTTGTACAAGTTTAGATTTTAATTCTTCAATACCTGTTTTTTCTTTGGCACTGATATATACATATTGTTTAATATCTTTATTTTTAGGTTTAAAATTAGGTACTAAATCGACTTTGTTATAAGCTACGATATAGGGAATGTTTTTGTCAGTGATTAATTTTAAAATATCTCGGTCAAAATCGGTAAAATCTAAAGTAGCGTCAATGACTAAAATAGCGATATCAGTTTTATTTAAAATTTGTTTAGTTTTTTCTATACGCAATTTGCCAAGTTCGCCAATATCGTCAAGACCAGCTGTATCAATGATATTTACAGGACCAAGTGGTAAAAGTTCCATGGCTTTATGCACTGGGTCTGTTGTCGTTCCTTTGATTGGAGAAACTACAGCGATATTTTGATTAGTTAAGGCATTCATAATGCTAGATTTACCAGCATTACGAATGCCAAAAAAAGCGATATGGGTGCGATTGGCAAGTGGAGTTTGATTTAAATCCATAATATACACCTTATTTTTGATTAAAATCTGAAATCACGTTGACCTTCAGCGATTAAATGAAGTTGTTTAGTTACGATATCGCGAACTTTATCGCTTTTAATTTGCGCTAATTGTTCATGAATTAATTTATCGCCTACTTGTTTTGTATCATCACTAGCATAATCGCAAAGATATTCTTTAAGTGTCATTAAAGCGTTAGGTAAACAGCAATTGGAGATTTGACCACTTTTGCATAAGCTCATAAATCTATCGCCTGTTCTACCTTCACGATAGCAAGCTGTACAGAAGCTAGGTACAAAACCTAATTTCATAAGCCAATTTACGACTTCATCTAAGGAGCGATTATCGCTTACATCAAATTGGCTGGAATTTTCTTCGGGAGCTTCTTTTTCGGCATAGCCACCAACGCTAGTGCGAGAGCCACCACTGATTTGAGAGATACCAAGTTGCAATACTTTTTCACGACAAGCTTGGCTTTCACGAGTGGAAACAATCATGCCAGTATAAGGAACAGCAATGCGGATACAAGCTACAATTTTGGCAAAAGTATCATCATCAATACCATTATCAAAAGTAGATGGATCGATATCATCAGCACGACGGATACGAGGAACGCTGATAGTATGAGGACCTACGCCAAAGCGTGCTTCAAGATGTTCTGCGTGCATGAGTAGACCTGCAAATTCATAGCGATATTTTTCTAAGCCGAATAATACACCACAACCAACATCATCAATGCCACCTTCCATAGCTCTATCCATAGCTTCTGTATGATAAGCATAATTATGTTTTGGCCCTGTTGGATGAAGTTGTTCATAGCTTTCTTTATGGTAAGTTTCTTGGAATAAAATATAAGTGCCGATACCTGCTTCTTTTAATTTGCGATAATTTTCAACAGTTGTGGCAGCGATATTGACATTGACACGGCGAATAGCGCCATTTTTATGTTTTATGCTATAAATAGTTTTGATGCTTTCAAGTACATATTCGATAGGATTATTTACTGGGTCTTCGCCTGTTTCTAAAGCAAGGCGTTTGTGTCCCATATCTTGAAGGGCGATGACTTCGCGTTTGATATCTTCTTGAGTTAATTTTTTTCTAGCAATATGTTTATTTTTAGCATGATAAGGGCAATATACACAGCCATTAACACAGTAATTAGAAAGATAAAGTGGCGCGAATAGAACAATTCTATCACCATAAAAATCATCTTTAATTTTTTTTGCTAGAGCGAAAATTTCTTCATTGAGTTCAGGAATATCACAAGCTAAAAGCACAGAAGCTTCACGGTGAGAAAGACCTTTTTCAAGTTTTGCTTTAGCTAAAATTTCAGTGATTAAAGCTTTATCATGTTTATGTTCATCAGCATAAGCAAGAGTAGATAAAATTTCTTCATGATTGATAAATTCTTCTGCTTTAGAGGATTTTGGATTGTACAAATCTATCAACTTCTTTCTTTAGAAATATATATTAAGACATTAAGCTATCTCCTCTACTAGAGGTTACATGATAGCCATGTTCTTGCAAGGCATTTGTTAATTTTATGATACCTTCTAAAGATTCGCCACCTGTTATTTTTTTATTATTATATAAAGTATAAAGTGAACGAATATTTAAAGGTGAAATATTAGGCATGATGACATTAGCGCCAGCTTCAAGACCTTTTATAGTTCCATTCGGAGCTAATGTGGCAAGTGCAGTTGTTGCTGGTAATAAAACTTTAGGTAATAATAAACGAATTATAGCCAAGATGACCAAAGTCAAATCAACACTACCTGCCGTTTTATCTTTAAAAGGTGTTTGTTCATGCGGAATAAAAGGGCCAGTGCCTATCATATGAGGACGAAAATCACTTAAAAATTCTAAGTCAGTCAATAAATCAACTAAAGTTTGATATGGTGAACCAATCATCATACCAGCTCCTACTTGATAGCCAATATCTTTTAAATTTTTAAGGCAATTTAAGCGGTTATTTAAATCCATTTTTACTGGGTGAAGTTTTTGATAATGTGAAATATTAGCTGTTTCATGACGAAGTAAATATCTATCTGCTCCAGCGTCAAAATATTTTTGATAGCTTGCTCTTGTTTTTTCACCGATGGATAAAGTGATAGCACATTCGGGATATTTATTTTTTATCTCTTTAATGATATGTATCATTTTATCATCAGAAAAATACATATCTTCGCCTCCTTGTAAGACAAAGGTGCGAAGATTATTTTTATAGCCTATTTCACAAGATAATAATATTTCTTCTAAGGATAGGCGATAGCGAGTAGCTTTATGATTAGAACAGCGAATACCGCAATAATAGCAATCATTTTTGCAGTAATTGGTAAATTCAATAAGACCGCGCAAAAAGACATTATGTCCATATGATTTTTCGCGAACAAAGCGAGCCGCTGCAAATAGATATTTGCTAAGCGGCCCTGCATAGGCTTCTTGAGATAATTCATCAAGAAGTTTTTCTATTTTTGATTTATTAAATTGGGGATTGATGACTAAATCATCAATGATGTTTAATGAATTTAATTTAGTTTCCATAATGAATTATTTCAATAAATTATTTTTCAAAATCAAATTGTTTTTTACGTGCTTGGTAATGAGTATGCAATAATTTATGAGCAATTTCACTACCTGGTTTTTCAAGAAAATCTTTATAGAGTTGTTTTAAATATGGATTTTCATGAGATTTACGATATTTAGTATTTTTATCTATTTGATAGATGGATTCCATACGTTTTTTATTTACTTCCATAGTTGTTCCGATAGGTTGACCACCGCCACCTAAGCAACCACCTGGGCAAGCCATTACTTCAATGAAATCATATTTACATTCGCCAGCACGCAATTTATCCATGAGGATTTTAGCATTATTTAAAGTATGAGCTACAGCGATGTTGATAGTTTTATCGCCAATATTGATTTGAGCTTCTTTGATACCATCAAAACCGCGAACAGGAGTGTATTCAACATTTTTCATTTCTTCTCCTGTGAGCCATTCGTAAGTAGTACGAAGTGCAGCTTCCATAACGCCACCAGTAGCACCGAAGATAGCAGCAGCACCTGTAGCAGTACCCATAGGATTATCAAATTCACTTTCAGGAAGATTTTCAAAATCAATACCGATGTATTTAATGAGTTTGATTAATTCACGAGTTGTCAATACTGCGTCAGTATCAGGACGACCATCATGAGCCATTTCAGGACGAGTGATTTCATATTTTTTAGCGATACATGGCATGATTGCTACAGTGAAAATATTTTTAGGGTCAAGATTTTCTTGTTTTGCATAATGTGTTTTAGTGATAGCGGAGAAAATCTGCATAGGAGATTTTGTAGTAGATAAATGGTCTAAAAGGTCAGGATAATGTTTTTCCATATAATTTACCCAACCAGGACAGCAAGAAGTAGCCATTGGCATTTTTTTGCCAGATTTTATGCGTTCGATTAATTCATTAGCTTCTTCAGTGATAGTGAGGTCAGCACCGTAGTTTGTATCAAATACTTTATCAAAGCCAATCATGCGAAGTGCTGTAACCATTTTTTTAGTTACGATAGAGCCTTTTGGCATACCAAATTCATCGCCTAAAGCTATACGCACACTTGGAGCTGTTTGAACGATAACAGTTTTATTAGGGTCAAAGATGGCATCAAGAACACGGTCAGTATCATCTTTTTCTACTAATGCACCTACAGGGCAAGCAAGACTACATTGTCCGCAAAGCACGCATTTTGTATTATCAAATTCAGCATCAAATGGAGTTGTTACATGAATATTTGTACTGCGTCCAGCAAAACCTAAAACTTCAATACCTTGAATTTCTTTACAAGCACGGATACAACGACCACATTTTACGCATTTTTCAGGGTCATGCACTAAGCTTGGATTAGCACCACGTTTTTCAATATGTTGACCAACATGAGGAATGTTTGGACGAAGAACATTGAAACGACTGCAAAGTTTTTGAAGTACGCAGTTACCATTACGAGGGCAAGTTAAGCAATTTTCTTCATGGTCAGCCATGATTAATTGCAAAATACCACGTTGAGTATCGCGTACAACTTTTGTATCAGTGAATACTTCCATACCTTCCCAACATTCAGTAGAACAAGCTGCAAGTAAACGGCGTTGACCGACAACTTCTACAGAACATATACGACAACGTGCTTTGATGCGTTGGTCAGGGTGATAGCATAAATGAGGAATATCTATATGAAGCATTTGAGCTGCTTGTAAAATTTTAGTGCCTTTTTTTACACTTATAGGCATATTATTTATTTTAAGATTGATTAACTCTTCCATTAACTTCCAATGCCTCCTAGTTTTTTATTTTAAAGGTATCAGGAAAAATTTTCATAGCGGATTTTAAAGCATTTTGTGCTGTTTCTCCTAAACCACAAAGTGAAGACATAGGCATAACTTTGGCAAAAGTTTGCATAGTTTCTAGGTCTTCTTGTGTATGAGTTTGAGCTTTGATTTTATCTAAGAACATTTTGATATGGCGGTTACCTTCTCGACATGGAGTGCATTGACCACAACTTTCATGTAAGAAGAAATCTTGAGTATAACGTAAGAAATCTATTACAGAAGTACGTTCATCGATTACAAGAATAGAACCAGAGCCGATGACTAAATCATGTTCTTTGAAATCTTCATAAGTATAAGGAACATCTAAAATGCTATCATCAGCTATTTTTCCAGAAGCACCACCGAATTGAATGAGGCGAATTTTGCGATCACCTTGAATACCACCAGCTAAATCATAAATGATTTCACGGATTGTAGTACCGAATGGAATTTCATATACACCAGGTTTTTTTACGTTACCGCCAACGCTTACAAGTTTTGTACCTAAGGATTCACCTACACCGTATTTCATGTAAGTTTTAGCACTATCACGAAGTAAATGAGGTACGATAGATAAGCTTTCTACGTTATTCATGCAAGTAGGGCGAGCGAATAGACCACTTTGTTTCATAAATGGCGGTTTCATGCGAGGGCGACCAGCTTTACCTTCCATAGAGCGGATAAGAGCAGTACCTTCACCACAAACGTATGCGCCAGCACCAGAATAGAGATGAATTTTATAATTCCAACCAGTGCCTAAAATATTTTCACCTAAGAAACCATTTTCTTCAGCTTGTTTAATAGCATTTAAAAGGCGAGGGCGGAATCTACTATATTCTGAACGCATATAAATATAACCATCTTCAGCATTTACTGCCCAACCAGCAATAATGATGGCTTCAATTAGATTGAAAGGGTCATTTTTTATTAATTCACGATCTTTAAAAGTACAAGTTTCCCCTTCATCAGCGTTACAAATTACACAATGATGAGGACGTTCTACAGCACGAGCTTGAGACCATTTACGTCCCATAGGATATGCTGCACCACCGCGACCTTTGATTTTTGCTTCAGTTAATAAACTAGCAATATCTTCTTTATCCATAGTAATTGCTTTTTTCAAAGCAGAAAAACCACCGATATTCATATATGATTCAATGGAAAATACATCATATTTACCAAAATTTTCAGTTATGTATTTTACACTACTCATGAAAATACCTCCGTTTCTTAGATGAATTTTTGTAATAAATCTCTAATTTTTTCTTCGCTGTCTAAATGACCATATACTGTGCCGTTTATTTTTACTGCTGGAGCAACATCACAAGCACCAAAGCAAGATACTTTTTCTAAAGTGAATTTACCATCATAAGTTACAGTATCAAAATCAATATTTAAAAGACGACGCAATGTATCAATTAAGAATTCATTATTATTTACTTTGCAAGCGATGCTATCGCATACTTCAATTGGGTAACGTCCACGAGGTTTATCAGATAAAGTATCGTAGAAAGTTATGCAGTCATAAATGACAGAAAGTTTTACGTTAGGAAGTTTTTCTACAATATAGTAAGCTACAATTTTAGGAATATAATGTTGGGGAATTTGTTCTTGAACTTCTACTAGAATACCAACAATTTGAGTGTAATCATAATCGTGAGCTTGTAAGATATTATCAATTTTTTCTTTGAGTTCATCTGTTAGCTCAAATTTTGTGCTATCCTCAATCATGTCATCAACCTACCTTTATATAATATATACAGATAATAATTTTACTTAACTGACTAAATAAAATTTATGTTAGTAATATATTAACATAATTTAGATTTAGAGTGAATATAAAAAAGTGTAAACTTTACAATAAAGATTTTAAATAAAATAAGTAAAAAGAAAAAGCACACAAATCTATAGAATTTGCGTGCTTTCTATATTTTTAAGATATTAAAGTTTAATTTGTTTATCTTTGTAGATATCTAATTGAGCTTGTTCTTGAGTTAAGATTTTATCAGCAAGAGCAAGTTGCATATCTACTTGGCTATAAGATGTTCCACCATAGGAATTGCGGTTTTTAACGCAAGTTTCTGGTGCAATAGCTTCATAGATATCTTCTTCAAATAAATCAGACATCTGTTTGAATTCGTCCATAGTTAAGTCTTCAAGCCATTTGTTATTTTCAATGCAGTAATGAACAGCATGACCAGATACACTATGAGCTTTTCTAAATGGCATACCTTTTTTTACAAGATAATCAGCAAGGTCAGTAGCATTAGAGAAGTCTTCACGAACAGCTTTAAGCATTACATCTTTTCTAACTTTCATGCCACGGATTAATTGAGCATATACAGCAAGGCTGAATTTGATAGTATCAATAGCGTCAAATAAACCTTCTTTATCTTCTTGTAAATCTTTATTATAAGCAAGAGGTAAACCTTTTACAGTTGTGAGCATAGCCATCAAATGACCAATTACACGACCTGTTTTACCGCGAACAAGTTCGGATACGTCAGGATTTTTTTTCTGTGGCATCATACTAGAACCAGTGCAATGAGCGTCGTCTAATTCTACGAAAGAGAATTCACGAGAGCACCAGAAGATGATTTCTTCGCTGATACGGCTTAAGTGAATCATGAGAATAGAAGCTGCGGATAAAAATTCCATGATGTAATCTCTATCACTTACAGCATCTAAGCTGTTTGCATAAATAGCATCAAAATTGAGCTGTTTAGCAACAAATTCACGATCAATAGGGAAAGTTGTACCAGCAAGAGCACCAGCACCAAGTGGCATAATATCACAGCGTTCATAAACACCTTTGAAACGGGAGAAGTCACGGCTGAGCATGGAGAAATATGCCATCATATGATGAGAGAATAAAATAGGCTGTGCACGTTGAAGGTGAGTATAACCAGGCATGATTACATCTTTGTATTTTGTAGCTGTTTCAGTTAAAGCAGTCTGTAATTCTTTGATTAAATTAATAACTTCAACTGTTTCACGACGTACATACATATGGGTGTCAAGTGCTACTTGGTCATTACGGCTTCTAGCAGTGTGAAGACGACCGCCAGCTTCACCGATAGCTTCTGTAAGACGTTTTTCAATATTCATATGAATATCTTCAAGGTCAACAGAAAAATTAAAATCACCTTGTTCAATTTTAGCTAAAATATTTTTTAAGCCAGAGATGATATTATTTTTATCTTCTTCAGTCAAAATACCAACTTTGCAAAGCATGGTAGCATGAGCTATGCTACCAGCTATATCTTCATGATACATGCGTTTGTCAAAGTTAATAGAAGCCTGAAATTCATTGATCATTTCATCTGTAGATTTGGCGAATCTACCGCCCCACATTTGTTCAGCCATTATTTTAAACCTGCTTGTTCTTTCATTAATGCACGAACTTTGAGTGGAAGACCAAAGAGGTTGATGAATCCAGTAGCATCTGCTTGGTTGTAAACATCGTCTTCTTCAAATGTTACGAATTCTTGGCTGTAGAGGGAGTATGGAGATTTTGCACCAGCTGGGCAAATATTACCTTTATAAAGTTTAAGTTTAACAGTACCAGTAACTGTTTCTTGAGTTGCATCAACGAATGCTGCAAGAGCTTCACGAAGTTGGGAGAACCACATACCATCATAAACGAGTTCAGCATATTTGATAGCAACTGTTTCTTTGTAATGAAGAGTTTGACGGTCAAGGCAAAGATATTCAAGTTCTTGATGAGCAGCATATAAGATAGCTCCGCCTGGGTTTTCATATACGCCACGGGATTTCATACCAACAAGACGGTTTTCTACGATATCTGTGATACCTACACCATTTTTAGCACCGATTTCATTTAATTTTTCAAGAAGTGCAACAGGAGCAAGTTTTTCACCGTTTACAGCAACAGGAATACCTTTTTCAAAGTCAATTGTTACATATTCAGCTTCATCAGGAGCATTTTCAGGAGCTTTGCTGATTAAGTACATGCTATTTTTTGGAGCGTTCCAAGGATCTTCAAGGTCAGAACCTTCATGGCTTAAGTGCCAGATGTTTCTATCCATGGAATAAGTTTTGTTTTCTGTAGCAATTGGAATACCATGTTTTTCAGCATAAGCAATTTCTTGTTCACGAGAACGAAGTTCCCATTCACGCCATGGAGCGATTAATTTGATGTTTGGAGCAAGAGCTTTTACAGAAAGTTCGAAACGAACTTGGTCATTACCTTTACCAGTAGCACCATGAGCAATAGCATCAGCGCCTTCTTCTTTAGCAATTTCAACAAGGCGTTTTGCGATGAGTGGACGAGCAAAGGAAGTACCTAAAAGATATTTACCTTCATAAACAGCGCTAGCTTTTAAAGTTGGGAATACATAGTTTTCTACGAAGTCTTCTGTTAAATGTTCAATATAAACTTTAGAAGCACCAGATTTTAAAGCTTTGTCATGAACAACATTTAATTCGTCACCCTGTCCGATATCAGCACAAACAGCGATAACTTCGCAACCATTATAGTTTTCTTTGAGCCATGGAATGATAACGGAAGTATCAAGACCACCAGAGTAAGCAAGAACTACTTTTTTAATATTTTCCATTTAAATTACAACTCCTTAAATTACGATTTTTAAATAGTCATATTTATGTATGGCTATTAGATATATTAACAGATTTATCAGCCCATTAAAAGAGCCATAATTGCTTTTTGTGTGTGAAGACGATTTTCTGCTTCATCAAAAATAACATTTGCATTCTTTTCAAGAACATCTTCAGCGATTTCTTCACCGCGATGAGCAGGAAGACAATGCATTACGATAGCGCGTTTATCAGCTACGCTGAGAAGTTCATTATTGATTTGATAATCTTTGAAGATTTTTACACGTTCATCATGTTCAGCTTCTTGTCCCATGCTTGCCCAAACATCAGTATATAAAATATCTGCATCTTTAGCAGCTTCAAATGGGTCATTTAAGATTTCAATAGTAGAACCAGATTGTGCAGCATCAAGTTTAGCATTAGCTACTACTTGAGCATTTGGTTCATAGCCTTTTGGACTAGCACTAGCAAAGTTCATACCAACTTTAGCACAAGCATACATTAAGGAATGAGTCATATTGTTACCATCGCCGATATAAGCCATTTTCAGGCCTTTTAAATCTTTGCCTTTATGTTCTTGAGCTGTTAAAAGGTCTGTGAGTGCTTGGCAAGGGTGAAGTAAGTCTGTGAGTGCGTTGATTACAGGAATGCTAGCATATTGAGCGAATTCTTCAACAATCTCATGACCGAAAGTACGAATCATTACACCATCAAGATAACGAGAAAGAACACGAGCAGTATCTTTAATTGGTTCGCCACGACCGATTTGAAGGTCACGGTTGGATAAGAATAATGCTTGTCCGCCTAATTGATACATACCAACTTCAAAGGAAACACGAGTACGAGTAGAAGATTTTTCAAAAATCATACCGAGAGTTTTACCTTTTAAAATGTGATGTTCAATACCAGCTTTTTGTTTAGCTTTTAATTCATGAGCTAAATTTAAAATTTCCATAACTTCATCAGAAGTTAAATCATGTATAGATAATAAATCTTTGCCTTTTAGCATGAATATTTCCTCCTCGTTAAGTTTTAAGCGTATTTTGGTAATACTTTATCTAAAACAGAAATTAATTCGTCAACATGAGCTTTTGTTATATTAAGTGGTGGTACAAAGCGAAGTACATTGCCAGCAGTGCAGTTGATGATTGCACCATAATCTAAACATTCGTTGGCAATTTCACGGCCAGGACGAGTAAGTTCCATACCTAAAATTAAACCACGTCCACGAACTTCTTTGATTAAATTTGGATATTTTGCTTTGTATTCTTCAAATTTAGATTGAAGATAAGCACCGATTTCTTTGGCATTTTCCATGAGGTTGCCATCAATTAAAGCGTCTAAAACAACGCAAGCAGCTGCACATGCAAGAGGATTACCACCGAATGTAGAACCATGGTCTCCAGCATGGAATGCATTAGCAACTTTGTCTGTAGCCATGAAAGCACCGATTGGTACACCACCAGCGAGACCTTTAGCAAGTGTTACAATATCTGGTTTTACACCAAATTGTTGGCAACCAAAGAATGTACCAGTACGACCCATACCGCATTGAACTTCATCGAAGATTAAAACGGCATTGTATTTGTCGCATAAAGCACGTACTTTTGGTAAATAATCTGGATCAGGAACATGAACGCCACCTTCACCTTGGATAGCTTCAAGCATTACAGCACAAGTTTTATCACTCATTTTTGCTTCAAGTGCTTGAATATCATTGTATGGAACATAGTCAAAACCAGCAGGTAATGGACCAAAGCCATGATGATAATGATCTTGACCTGTAGCAGTCAATGTAGCAAGTGTACGTCCATGGAAACTATGAAGTGCAGAGATTATTTGAATTTTTTCAGGGTCAATATTAGTTGCGTATTTACGAGCAAGTTTGATAGCACCTTCATTAGCTTCTGCACCGGAATTTCCGAAGAAGACTTTATCCATGCCACTTAATTTTTTGAGTTTTTCTGCTGCTTCAACTTGAACTTCAGTGTAATAAAGGTTGGAGCAATGTATCATTTTGCTAGCTTGTTGAGAAACTGCATCAACGAGTGGTTTATAATTATGACCAACTACATTTACGGCAATGCCAGCTAAAAAGTCGATATATTTTTTACCTTTTGTATCATAAACATATGGACCATCGCCATGGTCTAAAACTATATTATAACGAGCAAAGACAGGCAAATAATCGCTTTTGTCTTTGGCGAATATTTCTTCATTAGTTAACATATAAATTCTCCTTTTGTCGAATTAACGAACTACTTCTGTACCGATACCTTGAGAAGTAAATAATTCGAGAATTAAAGAATGAGCTTCGCGACCATCAATGATACAAGCTTTGCCAGTACCGCTATCAAGAGCATGAAGACATGCTTCTACTTTTGGTATCATGCCACCGCCGATACTGCCATCATTGATGAGTTTTTTAGCTTCGCTTTGAGTGAGTGTAGAAATAAAGGAAGATTTATCTTCAAAATCACGATAAATTCCTTTAGTATCAGTTAAGAGTAAAAGTTTTTCAGCTTGAAGTGCACCAGCAACTTCAGCAGCTACATAATCAGCATTGATATTAAATGATTCATCTGCATGACCTGCACCGATTGGAGCGATTACAGGAACATAATCATTATCTAGTAAATCATTGATTAAAGCTGTATTGATTTTTTCTACTTCACCAACATAACCGATATCTACTTGTTCAACAGCGTCTGTACCATTATGTACTTCTGCTAATTTTTTATGAGCGATGATTAAATCTGAATCTTTACCACTTAAACCAACAGCACGAATGCCAAGGCGATTTAAACGATTTACGATTTCAGAATTGATTTTACCAGCAAGCACCATTTCAGCGATTTGCACAGTTTCTTTATCAGTAACGCGAAGACCGCTTACAAATTCAGTTACTTTGCCGAATTTTTTTAAGAAAGATGTGATATCAGGACCGCCACCATGAACGATTACAGGGCGAATACCAACATATTTCATAAGTACGATATCTTTCATTACTTGTTCTTTTAAAGTATCGTTTATCATGGCATTACCACCGTATTTGATAACGATGGTTTTGCCATAGAATTCTTGAATATATGGAAGGGCTTCTACTAGAATAGAAGCCTTATCTTCAGCGGAAAAATTATTTAAATTACTCATCAGGTGTGATACTCCCCATTGATTTTTACATATTCGTAAGAAAGGTCACAACTCCAAACTGTAGCATCTTCTTGTCCCATGTTTAATTCAATATCGATAACGATATCTTTTTGTTTCATAACATGAGCGAGAGCTTTTTCATCATAAGTTGCACCAGTACCATTAGCAAAAATAGTAATGCCACCGAATTTTACAACAGTTTTTTCAGGAACCATATCTGCACCAGAGTAACCAACAGCACAGATTACACGTCCCCAGTTAGGGTCTTCACCGAAGAATGCAGTTTTTACAAGTGGAGAATTAGCAATTGCCATACCTACAGTTTTAGCATCAGCAAAAGATTTTGCACCTTTTACATTGATTGTTAAGAATTTGCTAGCACCTTCACCATCAGCTGCAATTTGTTTTGCAAGTTCTGTGCAAAGCATCATGAGTTTATCAAAGAAGATTTGATAATCAGCGTTTTCTTCTGTGATTTTTGCATTATTTGCTTCGCCGTTAGCGAGTACGATTACCATATCATTTGTACTCATATCACCATCAACGGAAATCATGTTGAAGGATTTTTCTACGCAACCAGATACAGCTTTTTGTAAAAGCGCTTGGTCGATAGCAATATCAGTAGTAATATAGCAAAGCATTGTAGCCATATTAGGACGAATCATACCAGACCCTTTTGCGATAGCGCCCATGCGAACTGTTTTACCAGATAATTCAAATTCGCAAGTTACACTTTTGCTGTGAGTATCAGTAGTGATGATAGCTCTACCAGCATTATCACTGCCATCAGCAGATAAATTAGCTACAGCATCTTTGATACCAGCTTCAAGTTTATCCATTGGCAAATTAACACCGATAACACCAGTGGAACCAACGATTACATCATTAGCATTAACACCGAGCTCATCAGCTGCGATTTGTGCCATTTTGTGAGCATCATCTAAACCTTGTTGACCAGTGCATGCATTAGCACAACCAGCATTAGCTACGATTGCATGAGCAGTTCCTGTAGCAACAACTTCTTTAGATACATAAACTGGAGCAGCAGCTACTTTATTTTGAGTGAATGTACCCGCTACAACAGCTTGAGTTTTTGTATAGATAACAGCAACGTCTAAGTTACCGCTTTTTTTTATGCCAGCTTTAACGCCTGCTGCAGTGAAACCTTTGGCAAACGTTACGCCTTGAGTATCTTTTTTTATCATAAAATATACCTCCGAGTTATCGAAATATCATGGATAAATTGGAGTGAAATCCAATCCTGTTTTTTCATCAAAACCGCAAGCAATATTAAAGTTTTGAATAGCTTGACCTGCGGCGCCTTTTACTAAATTATCAATAGCGGAAAGGACGATAATGCGACCTGTTCTAAGGTCAATATGCCAACCGATATCGCAGAAGTTAGAACCACGAACTTCTTTAGTAGATGGGTAAGCACCTCTACCTAATAAGCGAATGAAATATTCATCGCCATACATATCAGTGTATGCTTTATCTATCATTTCTGGAGTAACCCATTGTTTGATATTAGCATAGCAAGTGCTTAAAATTCCTCTAGACATTGGTACTAGATGAGGTGTGAAGTTCAAAGTAACTTTACGATGACATAAATGACCTAAAGCCTGTTCGATTTCAGGTGTATGACGATGTGTAGCTACGCCATAAGCTTTGAAATTATCATAAAGCTCAGGGTAATGTGTCATTTGTTTAGCTGAACGACCAGAACCAGAAGTACCAGATTTAGCATCAACAATAATAGTATTTGGTTCAATAAATTCATTTTTTACAAGTGGTGCTAAAGCTAAGATACTAGCAGTAGTATAGCAACCAGCATTACCAATAATTTTAGCATTTTTAATATCTTCGCGATAAAGTTCAGCTAAACCATAAACACGAGGTGCGTCTTTATGTGTATGAGCTACTTTATACCATGCTTCATAGATATCTGTATCATCAAAGCGATAATCAGCACCTAAATCAATAATGCGAACATTAGTATCGGCTAAAGCTTTACCTACTTCCATAGCATGACCATGAGGAAGACCAATAAATACAAAATCGCTATCGTTTGCGATAGTATCCATATCTTTCATACTGATTAATTCTTGGTCATATAATCCTCGTAAGTGAGGATATACTTCAGAAATTTTTTTGCCAGTATAACTTTCTGAAGTTATATGCACTACTTGAACTTGGGGATGGTTGTACAGTAAACGTAAAAGTTCTGCACCAGCATATCCAGTAGCACCAATAATACTTACTCTAATCATGATATCCTCCATTTTTAAAAGTTAAATATTAACGCTTCAATATAATTAAAGATATGCAGTGTTAACATGTAAATAAATTATAACACAAAATAAAAAAAACGCTAACAAAATAAGGTGGTTATAATTATACAACTCAATCGTATAAAATTTCAATAGTTTTTTTAAAAATTTTTAATAAAAAATGGTATATATAAACTAAAAGAATATATATACCATAAATTAATATTTATAAACTATGTTTATTTTTGGCTTTGAATAGTTAAAGTACGGAAGAACTTATGCATAAACATTGAATAATTTTCTAAATTATCATCTTCAGTATCTCCGCCGATTATTTGATAAGAACAAATCCAATGATTGTCTTTAGCATCATAAACATCAGCAAACATAACTACACGGCTATCATTAGCAAATGTGAAAATTACATAAGCATCAGCATAATTTTTAATATTTTCTTTATAGATAGCTAGTGCTTCACGATTGGACAAAGTAGTGATATCAGTAGCTGTAGTAGCTTTTATATTTTGGATTACATCTTTATCAGATAATAAAGTATAAGTAACTTCATCTTCTTTAGCTACTTTGAAGATAACGTCTGTCAACATATCAGGAGTGATTAATTCTGGAGCATTAGGTAATTTAGCTTTACGTTCAATGCTTAATGCGGAAGGTTTGTAGCTTGGTGTATAAATAGCCAATGTATGGATATTTTTTAAATTATAATCTTCATCCATCATGGTGATTTTCTCATTAGCAGCAAAGGCTGTAGATATACTAAAGAGCATAATTGCTAATAATGAAAATATAGTAATTAGTTTTTTCATGAAAAAGCCTCCTAAATAAATTTTAATCAATAAATAATATTCGTTTTAAAAATTTTATTTCCTGCAAAAAAAGACTCCAAACGATATATTTTGTTTGGAGTCTTTTATATTTTATTTTAAGAAACCGTTTATGATTTGATTTTCGGCTTCTTTTTCAGTTAAGCCTAAGCTCATTAATTTTATTAATTGTTCTCCTGCAATTTTACCGATAGCTGCTTCATGAATTAAATTTGATTCAGGGTGATTTGCTTTGATTTCAGGAATTGCAGAAATTGTAGCATCGTCCATGATGATAGCATCACATTCAGAATGACCATGGCATTTGTTATTACCATAGATTTTAGCAATGAAGATTTGTTTTGATTTTTCTTGAGCTACAGCTCGAGAGATGATATTAGAGTGGGAATTTTCTCCATCTAAATTTACTTCAAAATCACTTTCTGCATATTGATTGCCATGTGTTAAAAGTTTTTCTTTTACAATTAAAGTGGAATTTTTACCAACAGTTCCTTTAGTAATTCTTTTTGTAGAATTAATACCACGAATTTGAGTTGTTTCCATTTCCATATAGGAATTTTCGTCCATTTCAACAATGGTAGTAGGGTTCATGATGCGTTTACCATCACCATCGCCAGAACCATAATGTTTTTCTAAATATTTTACTTTAGAATTTTTACCTATATAAAAAGCATGAATACCATCATGTTCGGAGTCTGCATTGCCACAGTTATGGATACCACAGCCAGCGACGATGGTTACATCACAATCATCACCGATGAAAAAGTCATTATATACTAATTCATTAACGCCAGATTTATCCATGATTACAGGAATGTAACAAACTTCTTTTTTTGTTCCTGGAGCAATGCGGATATCAATGCCATCTTTATCTTCTTTTTTAGTTATAGTTATATTTTTACTAGAAGCTCTATCAACAGCTTTACTATTTAAACGGATATTATAAGCACCTTGTGGTTTATCTTTAATACCAGCTACTTTTTCTAATAAATCTTTTTCTAGATTATCTAACATGAGGAGTCCTCCTATTTTTTATAGAAATCACAAACACCAGCAACTTCCATAAGTTGAGGCATGATTTCTTCTTTTGTGCCAATTTGTTTAATGGAGCCATTTGCAACTAATACAATTTGGTCAGCTATATTTAAGATGCGTTCTTGATGGGAAATAATCATAATGGATTGTTGTTGTTCATGTAATTTTTCAAAAACACTGATGAGTTTTTGGAAGCTCCATAAATCAATACCAGCTTCAGGTTCATCAAAAACAGCTAATTTAGTTTGTTTACGAGCTAAGATAGTAGCGATTTCAATACGTTTGATTTCGCCACCAGATAGGGAAGTATCTACTTCACGATTTATATAATCAGCAGCGCAAAGACCTACTTCAGAAAGATAAGTGCAAGCACCACTAGTAGATAATTTTTCTCCAGCTGCTAGGCTGAGTAAATCTTTAACACCAATTCCTTTGAAGCGAACTGGTTGCTGGAAGGCAAAACTAATACCAGCTAAAGCTCGTTTAGTAATATCCCAATCAGTTATATCTTCACCATTAAAGAAGATTTTTCCGCTAGTTGGTTTTTCAATGCCCATGATGATTTTGGCTAATGTAGATTTACCACCACCATTTGGACCTGTGATTACTGTAAATTTTTTATCATCAATAACTAAATTGATATCTTTAAGAATTTGTTTTGTTTTATTTCCATCATTAACAGAAAATGATAGATTTTTTAATTCTAACATTAATCTAACTCCAATCTAATATATTTATGTAATTTATATATATTAAATACATAATATATGATACCTATTATACAATTTTTATTATGTATTAGCAAAATAAATTAAATCAAAAATATTTGTTAAATCGTGATTGATTATAAAAGAGTTTATATGGCTAGTCAATGAAGAATATAGTTTTTTTGAAGAAAAAAATAAAGATTTTTGGAAATAAAATCAATAAAAAAGATATCCTTAATTAATATATATAAGCATAAATTTTATACTTGAAAACAACTTTTTTTAACTTTTTTTTAATTTTTTTCAAAAAAGGGGTTTACAAATGAATTATCTTATGATAACATTATTACCTGTCAGCACGGTGCTGACAAACGAAAGCGAGAAACGCTGGTGTAGCTCAATTGGCAGAGCAGCTGACTTGTAATCAGCAGGTTGGGGGTTCGATTCCTCTCGCCAGCTCCATGAAATGCGGGTGTAGCTCAATGGTAGAGCCCTAGCCTTCCAAGCTAGTTACGTGGGTTCGATTCCCATCACCCGCTCCATCAAAAAAAGTTTGAAAAAACTTTAAAAAAGTTCTTGACAAGAACAAAACGATATGGTAACATATTAAATGTTCTCGACGAGAACAAAGAAGTGAATAATGCCGGGGTGGCGGAACTGGCAGACGCACGGGACTTAAAATCCCGCGGTTAGTGATAACCGTACCGGTTCGATTCCGGTCCTCGGCACCAATCACCATCATTTGTTATTTTTGCCCTTTGCGGTCGTGGCGAAATGGCAGACGCGCTAGCTTCAGGCGCTAGTGGGGGATACCTCATGGTGGTTCAAATCCACTCGGCCGCACCATTAAAGAGTATATGCGGTTGTGGCGGAATTGGCAGACGCGCTACTTTGAGGGGGTAGTGATCAATGGTCGTATGGGTTCAAGTCCCATCAACCGCACCATTAATTTAAAGAATGAACTGATACCAATATGATATCAGCTTTTTTTATGTCTGTAGGAAAATTAAATATGGCGCGTTGGTCAAGTGGTTAAGACACCGCCCTTTCACGGCGGCTTCATGGGTTCGAATCCCATACGCGTCACCATGGTTATTCAACTCTTAATAAAGAGTTTTTATATAGATTTAAGAATGCTTTTTAAAGTCCAGATTAAAAATCTAGATTTTAAAAAGCATTTTTTTATTGTCGAAAACAAACCTAAAATTTTTTTATCAAACTTATTAGATTTTATCTAATTGACAATAGTTATAGACAGGTATAGTATAAGTATAAAGTTAACTAATCAAATATTTATATATTAGTAACTTAAAAATAATATTATTTGTGAAATTTTAAACTACTAATTTATATTAGTAGTTTATAGTTTTTTATGAAGGATATTGAGAGGTGCTATTATGTTTGATAAATTAGAAGAAAAGGCTATGGTTCATTTTTTTAATAAATTTGATAAAAATCCATTTCTTTTAAAATTTAAAGATAATCAATATTTAGTAGGTAAAGGTGAACCAACTTTTGTAGTGGACTTTAAAAAGACAATACCTATAATGGATTTACTTAATAGTACGTCTATCGCTTTAGGTGAAGCTTATATGAATGGAGATTTAACCATTGAAGGAAATTTATATGATGCTTTAATTCATTTTTTAGGTCAAATGGATAAATTTTCTTTGAATGAAACTTTGCTAGATAAAATAATTCATCCATCTAATTCTAAAGAAAGTCAAGAAAAGCAAGTTCAATCTCATTATGATATAGGTAATGATTTCTATAAATTATGGTTAGATGAAACAATGAGTTATTCTTGTGCTTATTTTAAAAATGAAGATGATACTTTATATCAAGCACAAGTGAATAAAGTGGATTATATTTTATCGAAATTATATTTAAAAGAAGGTATGAGCCTATTAGATATTGGCTGTGGTTGGGGCTTTTTACTCATCGAAGCTGCTAAAAAATATAAGGTAAAAGGTACGGGTATTACTTTAAGTCGTGAACAATATAAAGAATTTAAATCGCGTATACAAAAAGAGCATTTAGAAGATTATTTAACAGTTGAATTGATGGATTATCGCGATTTACCAAAATGGGGAAAAACTTTTGATAGGGTCGTTAGTGTAGGTATGCTAGAACCTGTTGGTAGGGAAAATTATCAGTTATTCAATGATTGTGTAAATGCAGTATTAAAAGATAAAGGTTTGTATTTATTGCATTTCATCAGTCAATTAAAAGAGATGGAAACTGATAGTTGGATGAAAAAATATATTTTCCCAGGTGGAGTGATACCAAGTCTTAGGGAAATCGTTTCTAGTATGGGAAATGATGATTTCCATATTCTCGATATTGAAAATTTGCGTCGCCATTATGAAAAAACTTTACTTTGTTGGGCAGATAATTTTCATAATCATTTAGATAAAATCAGTGGAATGTTTGATGAAAAATTTATTCGCATGTGGGATTTATATTTAAATGCCTGTGCAGCAAATTTCCATGTAGGTGGCATAGATTTACATCAAATTTTAGTTACTAAAGGCGTAAATAATGAATTACCATTAACAAGATGGTATTGATATATTAATATAATAATATAATAAAAAAAGCTCTATAAGTTATTTGTAGTATTTAACTTATAGAGCTTTTATTTATTCTTTATGCATTTTGATTATTACAAATGAACTCTTTTAGAAATTCATAAGTTTTTTGAGGGCTTGGTGGGCAACCTCTAACATAATTTTCAAATTTGCTAGTGCAACGACCTATGCCAATGCCATTTTCACTAAATTCTCGCCAACCTTGACCAATGAATAATTTTGTAGGTAATTTATCAAGTAAATTATCTTTATCTAATAAGGAGAGTGCTTGCAGTAAATTTTGATAACATTGCTCACAAGGGCTAGAAGCATTGATATGAGAGGTTAATTTTGAATTATTATCACAAGTAATAGTATTATCTATTAAATTAATGATATTAGCTTTATTGATGTCAGCACAGCCTATATTTAATTTAGAAGCTAGTTCAATATATTCGATATCAAATGGTTTATATCCTAGGTTTTGGGCATAATAAGCATCGGCTAATAAATTATCTATAGTAGCATACATATGCTTATCTGCTTGGATATCAGATAAACTATCTATTTCTACTAATGTGAAGTTAGCTTTAATTAAATAATTCAAAAAGCAGATTGCTTTATAAAAATTGTCTGTAGTGAATAAAGAACGATTTTGGGTGTGCAAGATATTTTGCATAGCCTGTAATGCATTGTGTAGTATAGTTGTTTCATTTGGTGAAGAAGTAACCAAATTAATAAAAAAGTCAGCATTGATGACTTTATCTATTAATGTATATTCGATACCACCAATAGTTTTTGTAGTGTAATCTTTATCTTTAAGACCATATACAGGAATATTTAATTTATCTACAATTTTATCGTATTTACAAGTTATTAATAATTGCTCTAAATCATCATCGATTAAAGAACCTAATACAAGATTGATATTAGTAAAATTATTGTCTTGTAGGTATTTGATTATTGTAGTTAAGATTACTGGAGAAGTAGAGTATAGTGTATTATTGATATATTTTATATCAGGTTTAATAATAATTGTGCTGTTTTTATTAGGGATAAATTCTTCTAATTTAGAATTAGATAATAAGTTAAAAGTGATTTCATAAAGATTTGCACCATGCGTTTGTAAAATATCTGTTGAGTTCATAAAATTCCTTTCTTAAATGATTATATAATTTGTTAACCTGAATTTTTTAGAAGTTGACATTATATAAATATAATGGTTTAATTATATTTATATAAAAGATTTAAGGTGATAACAAATGAATTGTGTAAATGATTTAAAAGAAAAAATACTAAATGGTTATAAAATTAATAAACAGGAAGCTTTAGATTTAGTGAAAGCTCCATTAGATGAATTATCTACAGCCGCTAATGAAATAAGAAAACATTTTTGCGGTGATGATTTTGATATTTGCACTATTATTAATGGAAAATCTGGTAGATGTTCCGAGGACTGTAAATATTGTGCACAGTCAGCTCATTATACTACAAAAATAGAAACTTATCCATTATTAAATACGAAGCCTATTTTAGAAGAAGCACAGTATAATTATAGCAAAGGCGTAGCACGTTATGCAGTAGTAACTTCAGGCAAGAGATTAAGTGATGAAGAAATAGATAAATTGGCAAATTCTTTAGATGAAGTACATAAAAAATGCAAAATAAAATTATGTGTTTCTGGTGGTTTATTAAATGAAGCTCAATTTAAAAAATTAAATGATGTGGGTGTAGAAAGAATTCATAATAATTTAGAAACCTCAAGAAATCATTTTGATAAAGTTTGTACTACGCATACTTTTGAAGATAAAGTAGAAGCAATAAAAGCTGCGCAAAGAGCAGGTATGAGTGTTTGTAGTGGTGGTATCATGGGAATAGGTGAAACCATGGAAGATAGAATAGATATGGCTTTAGAAATACGAAATTTAAATGTAAATTCTGTGCCTATAAATCGTCTAAATCCTATACCAGGAACACCATACGAACATAATAAGCCACTTACTGATGAAGATATGCAAAGAATAGTAGCTATTTATCGTTTTATTTTACCAGATTTATTTATTCGTCTAGCTGGTGGCAGAGGATTATTTACAGATAAAGGTAAAGCTTGTTTGCAGTCAGGAGCCAATGCTGTTATTTCTGGTGATATGCTCACAACAAGTGGTATTTCTATTGATACAGATATGAAGATGATACAAGAATTAGGTTTTAAAATAGTATAATCATTTTAAAAATATATAGGGCAATTAAATTTGCCCTATATATAAAAAATATTATACAATAAAAATTTTTTATGTTATAATATTAACCGGACTAAATTGTATAAATAATCTATTATTTCAGAACAGGTATTTAGTATGATGTATACAAAATGAAAGGAGTTTTTGTATGGAAATTTTAGGATTTATAGTTCTTATTGCCTGTCTTGTTATTGGTGTTCGTTTTGGCGGCTTAGGATTAGCTGCTGTATCCGGTATTGGTTTGACATTCTTTGTATTTGTTGTTGGTTTAGTACCAGGAAAACCACCAATTGATGTAATGCTCACAATTATGGCGGTAGTTACTTGTTCAGGATTTTTGCAAGCATCAAAAGGGCTTGATGTAATGCTCAAATACGCTGAAAAATTATTGCGTAAAAACCCAAAACAAATAACTGTACTTGCTCCAATTACTACATGGTTTTTAACTGTTCTTTGCGGTACTGGTCACGTAGTATATACTATGTTCCCAATTATTTATGATATTGCTATCAAACAAAATATCAGACCAGAAAGACCAATGGCAGCAGCATCTGTTGCTTCTCAGATGGGGATTTGTGCTTCTCCTGCTTCAGTAGCTGTAGTATCCATGGTGGCAATGCTTGCAGGGACAACTCATCCATTAGGTGTGGTACAAATTTTAATGGTTTCTATTCCAGCTACATTCTGCGGTGTTTTAGTAACAGGCTTATGGAGTTTAAAAAGAGGTAAAGATTTAGCAAAAGATGAAATTTTCCAAGCTAAATTAAGAGATCCAGAACAAAGAGCTTATATCTATGAAGAACAAGCTCAAAATAATGCTGAAGTAAAATTACCAGCTAGTGCTTATAAAGCTACATTTATCTTTTTATTAGGTATCGTTGTAATCGCTTTATTTGGTAGTTTTCCAAAAGAATTATTACCACTTGTACCAAATGCTAAAGGTGCATGGGTACCACTTTCTATGACACCAACAATTCAGCTTTGTATGTTGGTTATTGCAGCGCTTATTTTACTTATTTGCAAAGTTAAAGTTAGTGATGTAACAAATGGTTCTGTTTTTAAATCAGGTATGGTAGCTATTGTTTCTGTATATGGTGTAGCATGGATGGCAGAGACTTATTTCGGTGCATATTTACCAGAATTCAAAGAAACATTGGGACAGATTGTTTTAGATTATCCTTGGACTTATGCAATTGTTTTATTCTTAATATCTAAATTGGTAAATTCTCAGGCAGCAGCATTAGCTATTGTAGTGCCTATGGCATTAAGTGTAGGTGTTGACCCACTTATTATCATTTCATTTATTTCTGCTTGCTATGGTTATTTCTTCTTACCAACTTATCCATCAGATTTGGCTTGTATTGGTTTTGACCGTTCTGGAACAACAAGAATTGGCAGATTTGTAATCAATCATAGCTTTATCATTCCAGGTTTTATTGGTATCACAGTTGGTTGTTGTGTAGGTTATGTAATAACACATCTTTTATATTGATAATTTAATTAATGAAATAAAAAATCCTAGAGTTTATGCTCTAGGATTTTTTGTTAGAAAAAGTATAGTAAAATATATAGCTTTATTATAGTTTATTAATCAAATTTCAATTAAAATTTCAATTGAAGTTTTAATTGAAATTTAAATTAAAAGGCGTTAAAATAAGTTATAAAAAAATAAAGGTAGGATAAATATGTCGAATGTAAAGATAAAAGATATTGCAGAAAAATTAGGAATATCTTCAGCTACAGTGTCAATGGCATTGAATGATAGACCAGGTGTTAATGCTCAAACAAAACAAAGAGTTATGGAATTAGTAAAAAAATTAAATTATACAGGAAGTACCACAAAAAAAATTCCTCAAAACAATGGAGTAATAAATTTTCTTGTATATAAAAGATTTGGTAAGATTATAACAAATACACAATTTTTTTCAGATTTAATAGAAGCTGTAGAAAAGGCAACACGTTATCATAACTATACAATTGCATTAACTTATTGTAATAATCAAGAAGAATTGAATTCTGTTATAAATTCTATTTTATCTGCTCAGCCAGAGGGAATTATTATATTAGGAACAGAAATGGAAGAAAATGATTTGAATGTGTTTGAAAATATGGATATTCCTATAATTGTATTAGATAATGATTTATTGGGTTGTGAAGTAGATACAGTAACTATCAATAATTTTGATGGTATATTTAGAGCAATAAAATATTTAAAAGAACAAGGTCATACAGACATTGGCTATTTAAAAAGTTCTTTTTTAATTAAGAATTTTGAACAAAGAAGTATGGCTTTTAAATATAGTTTAGATAAATTAAATTTGAATTATGATGAAAATAAAGTTTTTTTGATAGAGCCGACAATTGAGGGTGCTTGCAAGGATATACATAGTATTATTAAAGAAAAAATTGTATTTCCTAAAGCTTTAATAGCTGATAACGATTTAATAGCAATAGGAGCATTAAAGGCTTTTAATCAAGTAGGAATAAGGGTACCAGATGATATTTCAATAATAGGGTTTGACAATATTCCTATGGGTGGTATTTTTGAACCAAGTTTAACAAGTATAAATGTATCATGTAAAGATTTAGGAAGTTTAGCAGTAGAACAGTTGTTATGGAGAATAAAACATAAAAATGAGCCTTTTCATAAGACATCAATAGCAACATCATTGGTTATTCGTAGAAGCGTAAAATCACAAATATAGAAAATTTTTATAAGGAATAGAGATAAAATCTCTATTCCTTATTTTTTTAATTAAATTTTTAAATATTTTAATTAAAAAATATTGACAATTTAAAATTAAAATGATAATATTTTAATCAAATAAGATATAAAATTTAATTAAAAATTTAAACATGTTTGAATTACTATGGAGAGATTAAATATGAATAAGATAAAATTAGGTTTTGCGCCAACACGTCGATCTGTATTCAGTGCGCCAGATGCTGTAAAATATCGTAATTTAACAGCAAAACGTATGAATGAGCTAGATATTGATTTTATTGATATCACAGATATTAATGAAGAAGGTTTACTTTATGATGAAAAAGATAGATTGAAAATTGTTGAAAAATTTAAACAAGAAAAAATTGATGGTTTATTTTTAGCACATTGTAATTTTGGTACAGAATATGAATGTGCAAGATTAGCAAAGGAATTAGATGTTCCAGTATTATTATGGGGCCCATTAGATGAAAGACCAGATGAAAATGGTGTAAGACTTCGTGATAGTCAATGTGGGTTATTTGCAACAGGCAAGGTGTTACGTAGATTTAAAGTACCATTTACTTATATGACGAATTGTCGTTTAGAAGATCCAGTATTTGAACGAGGTATAAAAGATTTTATTGCAGTTTGTAATGTAGTAAAAACTTTTAGACATACACGTATTTTACAAATTTCTACAAGACCATATGATTTTTGGTCAACAATGTGTAATGAAGGTGAATTATTAGAGAAATTTAATATTCAACTTTCTCCAATTCCTTTGGCAGAACTTACACAAACTATGAAACTTGTAAATGAAACTATGCAAGATAAAGTAGTAAATACTATTAAATATATTGAAGAAAATATGCAAATTTGTATAAAACCAGAAGAAGTAGAAAAAGTAGCATGTTTAAAAGTAGCAATGCGTTATTTAATTGATAAATATAATTGTAATGCAGCTGCTATTCAGTGTTGGAATGCTCTACAAAGTGAAATTGGTATTATGCCATGTGCAGCTAATGCTCTAATTAATGATGAAGGTATTCCGGTTGTTTGTGAAACAGATATTCATGGAGCCATAACTGCAGTATTAGTTGAAGCAGCTGGAATGGGACAACGTTCATTCTTTGCTGATTGGACAATTCGTCATCCAGATATTGAAAATGGAGAATTATTACAACATTGTGGACCTTGGCCAATTTCATTAGCAAAAGAAACAGCAAAATTAACTTATCCATTAGCTTTTGAACATCCAGGTTCTATAACAGCTGAAGCAAAACATGGTGAACTTACTCTTTGTCGTTTTGATGGAGATAATGGAATGTATTCCATGTTATTAGGTAATGCTAAAGGTGTTGATGGTCCTAAATGTATGGGAACTTATTTGTGGATTGAAGTAGAAAATATTAAACGATTAGAAGCAAAAATTGTAGAAGGTCCATATATTCATCATTGTGTAGGAATACATAAAAATGTAGTTCCTGTATTATATGAAGCTTGCAAATATATGGGTATAACACCAGATTTATATGATCCTATAGAAGAAGAAGTAAAAGCATATTTAAGAGGTGAGTAAAATGTATTTACAAAAGAAAGCTAATCAAATTAGAAAAGATATTGTAACTTTAATACATCATGCAAAATGTGGGCATATTGGTGGAGATTTAAGTGTTACAGATATTTTAGTTGATTTATATTACAAACAAATGAACATTTCTCCAGAAAATGTAAATGATGAAAATAGAGATAGATTTATTTTGAGTAAAGGTCATTCTGTAGAAGCTTTATATTGTGTTTTAGCAGATAAAGGATTTTTTCCAAAAGAAGATTTAGATACTTATTCTCAATATGGTTCAAAATATATTGGTCATCCTAATAATAAAATTAATGGGATTGAAGTAAATAGTGGTTCTTTGGGTCATGGATTATCTGTAGCTGTAGGAATGGCATTAGCAGGCAAAATGGATAAAAAGGATTATCGTGTTTATACAGTAATTGGTGATGGAGAATTAGCTGAAGGTTCTGTTTGGGAAGGTGTAATGGCTGGAGGTCATTATAAATTAGATAATTTAACAGCAATTGTTGATAGAAATCGCTTGCAAATTTCTGGTACAACAGAACAGGTAATGTCTCAAGATAGTCAAGAAGAACGTTGGTCAGTTTTTGGTTGGAATGTAATATCTATTCCTGGTAATGATATAGAAGCTGTGGATCATGCTATAGAGCTTGCTAAAAGAGTAAAAGGTAAACCAACTGTAATTATTGCGAATACTACTAAAGGTTGTGGAATATCTTTTATGGAAAATCAAGTTGGTTGGCATCATAGAGTACCAACAAATGAAGAATTAGAAAAAGCTATTCAAGAACTTGATGAAAGAGGTGCTAAATATGAATAAAATTGCTAATAAACAAGTCATTTGTGATGTATTATTAGAAGAATCAAATAAAGATAAAGATATTGTAGTTTTATGTAGTGATTCTCGAGGTTCAGCATCATTGGCATCTTTTGCTAAAGAAAGAGCAGAACAATTTGTAGAAGTAGGTATTGCAGAACAAAATTTGGTATCAATAAGTGCTGGTCTTGCAGCTTGTGGAAAAAAAGCATTTGCAGCATCTCCTGCTTGTTTTTTAAGTACTCGTAGTATGGAACAGGTAAAAGTAGATGTGGCTTATTCCAATACAAATGTTACTTTAATTGGTATTAGTGGTGGTGTGAGCTATGGAGCATTAGGAATGACACATCACAGTGCAAATGATATTGCTACAATGGCATCTATTCCTAATTTACGTGTATATTTACCAAGTGATAGATGGCAAACAGCAAAATTGATTAGAGCTTTATTAAAAGATGATAAACCTTCTTATGTACGTGTAGGACGTAATGCAGTAGATGATGTATATAGTGAAGAAAATGTACCATTTGTTATGGACAAAGCAACAACAGTAAAAGAAGGAAAAGATGTTACTATTATTGCTTGTGGTGAAATGGTAAAACCAGCAAAAGATGCAGCTATAATTTTAGAAAATGAAGGCATTTCTGTACGCGTCTTAGATATGTATTGTGTAAAACCAATAGATAAAGAAGCTATTTTAAAGGCAGCTGAAGAAACCAAAGCTATTATTACAATTGAAGAGCATACTAATTATGGTGGTATGGGTTCAATGGTAAGTCAAATTGTAGCAGGATATAAACCTATAAAAGTTGTTAATATGTGTTTACCAGATGCTCCAGTAGTTACAGGAAAATCACAAGAAGTATTTGATCATTATCAATTAAATAGCGATGGATTAGTAGCTAAGGTTAAAGAGATAATTTAAGTTTTGTATGGATAGAGTCGTTATATTGTGGACGTATAACGACTCTATTTATAAATCTAAAATTTTTAGAAAATAATAAAGAATATAATTAGGTGGAAAATATGAAAAAAAATGGTATATTAAACGCGCAATTGTCTGGTTTAATTGCAGGATTAGGGCATAAGGATATTTTTTTAATTTGTGATGCAGGAATGCCAATTCCTAAAGGGGTTGAAATAGTAGATTTAGCTTTAATAGGAGGAATACCTTCTTTTAAAGATGTTTTTGATGCTGTTGTAAATGAAGTGGAGATTGAAAAATATACAATGGCTGAAGATGTAAAACAGACGAATGTAGATTTGTTAGAATATATACAAAAAAATTTAAATAGAGCAGAAGTGGAATATATTCCACATGTGGATTTAAAAGAAATGAGTAAAAATGTTAAATTTGCTATTAGAACAGGAGAATTTTCTTACTATCCTAATATTATATTACAAGCCGGTGTAGTTTTTTAAAATTTTAGTGGGGGCGTAACTAGTGAGTAAATATATATTAGGTATAGATCAAAGTACACAAGGAACAAAGGCAATAATTTTTAATGAACAGGGGAAAATTATTGCTAGAGATGATTTATCACATAAACAAATAATAAATGAATTAGGTTGGGTTGAACACGATCCTTTAGAAATAAAGGAAAATGTTGTAAAAGTAGTAAAAAATGTAGTAAATAAAGCAGAAATTGATAAAGATAGTATTATTGGTGTAGGCATAAGCAATCAAAGAGAAACAGCTTTAATGTGGGATAAAAAAACAGGAAAGCCTTTATATAATGCGATTGTGTGGCAATGTTCTAGAGGTAAAAAAATCTGTGAAAGAATAGAAAGTTTAGGATTACAAAATGAAATAAAAGAAAAAACAGGATTACATTTATCACCATATTTTTCAGCTGCTAAATTAGCATGGCTTATTGAAAATGTAGAAGGAATTAAAGAAAAAGTAAATAAAAATGAGGTATGTTGTGGGAATATAGACAGTTGGTTAATTTATAATTTAACGGATGAAAAAATTTTCAAAACAGATTATTCAAATGCATCAAGAACGCAGTTATTTAATATAAATACTCTTTCTTGGGATGATGATATTTGTAAAATTTTTGGATTACATACCTTTAATTTGCCAAAAGTTTGTAATTCTAATTCCATTTATGGATATACTGATTTTAATGGATTTTTAGATAAAAAAATTCCTATAAATGCTGTAATGGGTGATTCTCATGCAGCTCTATATGGGCAATTTTGTCATAATAAAGGAGATATAAAAAGCACATATGGTACAGGTTCATCTATTATGATGAATATAGGAGAACAGCCAATTTATAGTAAATCTGGTTTAGTTACATCTATCGCTTGGGGAATAAATAATAAAGTTGAATATGTTTTAGAGGGTAATATTAATTATACTGGAGCTGTGATTACGTGGCTTAAGGATAATTTACAATTAATAAATAATCCAAAAGAAACTGCAATATTAGCAGAAAATGCAAATCCTAAAGATAAATCATATTTAGTACCAGCTTTTACAGGTTTAGGAGCACCATATTGGAATAGTGAAGTAAATGCTATTATTACAGGAATGACTAGAGTAACAGGAAAAAATGAAATTGTACGTGCAGGATTAGATAGTATAGCTTATCAAATTGCAGATATAGTAAATTTGATGAAATCAGAATCAGGATTACAAATAAAATCCTTAAAAGTAGATGGAGGACCAACGAAGAATAATTATTTAATGCAATTTCAAAGTGATATTTTAAATATTAAGGTAGAAGTATCTTCTGTAGAAGAATTGTCTGCTTGTGGAGTAGCATATATGGCAGGTATTGCATTAGGTTTATATGATTTGAAGTTATTAAATAATACAATTAAATATCAAAACTATGTATCTAAATTAAATGAAAATGAAATAAGTGAACTTTATAAAGGATGGAAGAATGCAGTAAAGCAGACTTTATATAATGTAAAAATTTAAATATGTAGATAGGAGTGTATTGTTTTGGATAATGGAAAAGTAAGTATTAGAGAAAAGATTTGCTATGGTTTAGGAGATTCATCAGCAAATATATTTTTTGGAATGACAATGATGTTTTTACCATATTTTTATACAGATGTGGTAGGAATATCTGCTAGTGCAATGGGTATCTTATTTTTAGTAGCAAGATTAGTAGATGCCTTTTCAGATCCTATTATTGGTAACTTTGCAGATAAACATGAAACAAAGTATGGACACTATCGCCCATTTTTATTATATTTAGCAATACCATATGGTTTATCTTGTTTTTTTGTATTTTTAGCACCTGATTTTAGTTATACAGGAAAATTAATTTATGCATATGTAACTTATTTATTTTTAATCTTAATGTATGCATCTACTGTAGTACCTTATGTAGGCTTATTATCAGTATTAACAGATAATCCATCAGAAAGATTAGCTATAAATTCATATCGTTTTCCGTTAGCTAAATCTGCATTTTTACTTTGTTCTACAGTTGTACCAATGTTCGTGGCTACATATGATAAAGCAAATGAAGCACAAGCATATAGTCATGCAATGATTATTATTGCAACATTAGCAGCATGTTGTACATTAGCATGCTTTTTTGGAACAAAAGAAAGAAGTAAACCTATTTTAATAGAAACAAAAGAAAAAGATACATTATTTTCTAAAATAAAAATCATCGCTAAGACAAAAACTTTAAGAAGCTTTTATATATTCTTTGCATTGACTCAAGCAGCTTTTACCTTTAAAGGCAGTTCTGCTATTTATTATGCTAAATATTATCTTGGACAAGATGAAGCATATTTGACAGGTCTTTTATCAGCTTTTTCAATTGCAGGTATTTTAGCACCAATTGTTGCTATGTTTTTAATAAAAAGAAATGTATTTAATAAGTTAACTATGTTAAAAGTAGCTACATTAGGTGCAGGTATTATGGCTTTACCAATAATTTTTATTCCATCAGAATATTACATTTTATCATCCATTTTTTTAATAATGTCTACATTTTTTGGTGAATTAGGGATTGTAGTATATTGGGCGTTACCAGCAGACTGTGCTGATTTTTGTGAGTTAAAATTTAATAAAAAAATGGCAGGCGTACTTGGAGCAGTAGCATTATTTTCACAAAAATTTGCTATGAGCATTGTTGGTGTAGGCATAGGAGCTGTGTTATCTTTTGTAAATTATCAACCAAATGGAATTGTTACCTCAGAAGTTTCCTTGGGAATTATAACAATTGTTGCTATATTGCCAATAATCTGTCACTTTGTAAGTTATTACTTTTTAAATCAATATGATTTAGATGAAACAGAAGTAAGAAAAATTCATTTCGAATTAGCTGGTATGTATGAACAAGCTAGAAAATTAAAATAATGGAGTGGTAGAAATGAATAATAATATAGTTATAACAATTAGTCGTCAATATGGTAGTGGTGGTAGAGAATTAAGTCAAATACTATCTAAAAAAATGGAGTTACATTTATATGATAGACAAATAATTCATATTGCAGCGGCACAATTAGATATTGGTGATTTGAGTGAAAAAAACTTAAAAAATTTAGAAGAAAATGTAGAACCATATTCTTTAAATTTTATGCCATTTTATTCATTTGGTACACATTCAAGACCAATAGATAAAGAGTTATTTATTACAGAAGCTAAAGTAATACGTAAACTAGCAGAGGATAATTCATGTATAATTTTAGGTCGTTGTGCTGATTTTGTTTTACAAGATTTATCTAATCATTATTCATTTTTTATTTGTGCTGATGATAATTATAGAGAACAAAGAGGTAAATCCATATATGAAGGTAAATCTTTAAAAGAATTAAAAAGTGAAGATAAAAAACGTGCTAAGTATTATGAATTTTATACAGGAGAAAAATGGGGTAATCCTGAAAATTATGATTTAGTTATAAATACGGCTAAGATGTCACTAGAAAAGGCTGCTGATCTGATTATAGAATACATTAATTTAATGAAAAATAAATAAAAAGTTTCATTAATAAATATAAATTTAATTAATGAAATAAAAAATCCTAGAGTATATGCTCTAGGATTTTTTGATTATAAATTTTATTGACTATAATTTTAAATGATATTAATATATAAGCTATATTTTGACAAATATAAATAAAGATTGGAGGGTTTTATGTGGCAAATCTAATAAAAATATTACAAGAACAAAAAGATTTTTCTGAAACAGAAATAATGATTGCAACATATTTATTAGCAAATTTTAGGAAATTAGCTGGAATGTCAACTAGACAATTGGGTAAAAATACATATACAAATTCAGCTGCTATTGTGCGTTTTAGTCAAAAATTAGGTTTTAGTGGATATACAGAATTTAGAGTTCAATTTTTAGCTGAAATGATGCAATATATCAATCATCCAAAAGGTGAAGAACTTGTTGTATCAACTAAAGATAGTATACATTCATTGATTGATAAAGTAACAGCTATTGAAATTGATACACTAAAAGAAACAAGGAACATGCTTAATCCAGAAGATTTTTTAAAAGCTCTAAATCTTTTTATAAAATCTAAACATATTGATTTTTATGCTATGGATAATAATTTAGATATAGCAAGAATTGCTTCAGCTGGTTTTATCATGGCTAATAAATGCTCAAGTGTACATTCTCCAATGACTATGCAATATTTACAGGCAACTAGTGCTTCAAAAGATCACTTGGGATTTATCATAAGTCGTACAGGGAATAATCGTATGTTATTAGATATTGCTCGTTTATTAAAACTACGAGGAATTTCCTTTATTTTGATTACAGCATCACCTAATTCAGAAATAGCTAGTTTAGCAGATGTAGTTTTTTCTGTAGCAAGTGTGAAGCAAATGGAAGAATTAGGACCTAGAGTTTTTCTTTTAGGTGCAAAATATGTTACAGACATAATGTTTACCATGCTTATGACGCGTTTAGATTATCATGAATCTCAACAAAAAGAACAATGGTTAAATAAACATTTTCGTTATTAAAATGAAAATAAAAACTGCTTATTTTGATGTAGATAACATTTAAAAATAAGCAGTTTTTTATTGTTATTTTGATTATTTTCAAATAATTCGTATCATTGCTACAAGTGAAAAAAGGTTTTTTTATATGATATTGTATCATTGTTTCGTATTAGCCAATATCTATTGAAACAGTATTTTGTTAATGATATATTAAAATCGCCTTAAGGAAAATTCAAAAAATTATGTATAAGAAAAGGAGAGAATTCTAAATGGATAAACAAAAACTTTTTGATAGCTTTATCGAAGTTATGAGTAAGTTTGCACAAATACGTGCTGTAGTAGCATTACGTGATGGTTTTATTATGACTACACCATTTACTATTTGTGGTTCAGTATTTTTGTTGATTGCAAACTTACCAATTCCGGGATATGGAGAATTTATGGCATCCATATTTGGTAATGATTGGACAGCACCATTTAATGCTGTAGCGGGTGGTACATTTAATGTATTAGCTTTAATTGTTGTAGTCGCAATTACATACAAATTTGTAGGCAATGAAGGTTGCGATGCTAGTATGGCATCTATATTAGCTTTATCAACATTGTTAATATTAATGCCACCATCATTAGTAACTGAAAATGGTCAATTAGTAGGAGATATTATACCAAAAGCTTGGGTTGGTAGTAATGGTGTTATAACAGCAATTATTATAGCTTTTTTTGTATCATATGTTTTCTGTTATTGTGAAAAAAATAATGTTGGTATAAAAATGCCAGATTCTGTACCACAAGGTGTAGCAAGAGCTTTTACTGCGTTAGTACCTGGTATGATATTTTTTACAGTAGCTTCTGTTTTATACGGACTATGTCATTATCTTGGAGCTATTACATTACCAGAATTAATTTTTAAAATTATTCAGACACCATTGCAAGGTCTTTCTGATACATTAGCTGGTGGTTCTATAATTGTTGCTTTACAGGGCATTTTGTTTTGGGCTGGTGTTCATGGTCCAAATGTTGTCGGTGGTGTAGTAAGTCCATTATTGATAGCAAATTCTTTAGACAATCAGCATCTTATAGATATAGGTATGTCTCTAATAAATAATCCAGAAGCTAAAATTATAACTGCTCAAGTCAATGATGTATTTGTAAAAAGTGGCGGTTGTGGTTTGACATTAGGACTTTTATTATCAGGTATATTTACTGTTAAATCTCAACAAATGAAATCTTTGTTGAAAATGGCATTTGTGCCAGGTTTATTTAATATAAATGAACCTCTTATTTTTGGTTTGCCAATTGTATTTAATCCATATTTACTCGTTCCATTTGTGTTAGTACCTTTAATAGCATTATTTGTAACATATTTTTCAATCAGCATGGGCTTCATGTCTCCTTTTAGTGCCGTTCAAGTACCATGGACAACACCTCCAATAATTGCAGGATTTTTACTTAATGGTTGGCAAGGTGCTGTTGTACAGATAATAAACTTAGCTATTTCTACAGCAATATATTTTCCATTTGTACGAGCACAAGATAAAGCAATGTTAAAAGAAGAACAAGGTGAAAAAGAAGAATAATTATTAAATTATTTTTTGAGAGATTGTATATTAGAGAGAATTAATTTTGGGGGCGAATGTATTGATGCTATTAAAGAAAAATAAAGCGTTAGCTATTTCTATGGGAATATTTTTAGGATTAACAGGTACATCTTTTGCGCAATCAACATCTGATACAGATAAAGTTTCTTCAGAAAATAAAGTTAGTGTTACTGATAATGAAAATATAAATGCAAATGTAAATAGTTTTAGTGATGTTCCTCAAGGTCATTGGGCTTATGAAGCACTTGATTATTTAGCTCAACATGGTGTCATTGAAGGTTATAAAGATGGAACATTTCAGGGAAATCGAACAATGACACGTTATGAAATGGCAAGTATAGTGGCTAATGCTATGAAATCAGATAAAGGAGATATAGGAGATAAAGCTGTATTAAATCAATTAAAAGAAGAATTTAGCGAAGATTTGAAGCAAATGCAATCACAAATTGATAAAAATACATCCGATATTTCCAAATTAAAAGAAGACGCAGAACGTTTTAAAATTAGTGGTTTTGGTAGAGTATCTTGGGATAATGACAATATCAAAGGTTATAATGACCAAAATGATAATAATCGTTTTTATCTTGATTTAAAAGGTAAATTTAAAGTTAATGATGATTGGAATTTTAATTTTGAAAGCGAAACAAATCAACGTTATGCTCGATATGTAACATCCGCTGGTGATGTAAAATATCATGAAGGTCATGATGATTCTGATGGTGTAATCCAGCGTATTTGGGCAGAAGGTAATATTGATAAATTGCATGTTGATGTAGGGCGCAGATGGCGCGGTTTAGGTTTTCAAAATGTATTATTGGGTAATGAAACAGACGGTATTGTGCTTGATTATCCTTTAGATAATAACGGTTTAAAAGCATTAGCATTTTATCAAAAACCAACTGATGCAGGTTATGATTTTGCTATGTATGGATTAGGCGTACAAGGTCCTGTTTCTGATAATTTACAAATTAATTTAGCATATGCCCAACTAGATATTGATAAAAATGAATCTCCAGGATATGACCCATATAATGGAAATACTCCGTTAGTAAATACTTTTGGTTCACATGGATTGGTATTGAGTGCAATGTGGAATCCGATGAAAAATATCACACTTATTGGTGATTATGTGCTTACAAATGCTGAAAAAGAACGTGTAGCTGAATGGGCTTCAGATGGAACGCAACATATTTTTGATATTGATGAAAATACAAGTAAATCTATTCGTTTGAATTATCGTTGGACTAACTTAAATGATCCAGGTTCTTTCCAACTTTATACGCGCTGGTTTGACTATGGTCGTCATGGAAATATTATGGGTGATGAAGAATGGGGCTTATTGAAACCAGGCTCTAAAGGATGGGTATTTGGTTTTAAATATGTACCAGCCAAAAATATAGAATGGGAAACAATGTATGAAATTGCTGATATGTATAGTGGTATTTATGGAGAAAAAGATCAGCAATATAAACGTGATTTCATTCGTACACAAGTAGATTTCTATTTTTGATAAATAATATTTTAAAGATAATTTTATAGATAAAAGGAGTAATTTATTATGAAAAAGATTGTTTTATTATGTGCATCTGGTATGTCTACAAGTATGTTAGTAAAAAAAATGCAGGAAGCAGCAAAAGCTGAAAATTATGATTGTGAAATAGCTGCCTATTCAGCAGCAGAAGCAGTGGAAAAAGCTTCAGATGCTGATGTAGTATTACTTGGTCCACAAATTCGTTTTTCTAAAGACAAAATTGCAAAAGAATTACCAGGTGTACCTGTTGATGCTATTGAAATGCGTATGTATGGTCGTATGGATGGTAAAGGTGCTTTAGCATTTGCTAAAAGTTTAATGAAAGACTAAGGGAGAGTAAGTAATGGAAGGTTTAGAATTAATAGCATTCGAGATTATTTCTTCTGTGGGAACAGCACGTAGTTGTTATATAGAAGCAATTAGTGAAGCTAAAAAAGGCAATTATGAAAAAGCAGAAGAATTAATTGTTGAAGGTGAAAAAGTATTTATTGAAGGTCATGATAAACACAATGAATTATTGCAAAAAGAAGCATCTGGTGATAATGTAGTCAATTTATTGATTTTACATGCAGAAGACCAATTGATGAGTGCAGAAGGTTTTAAAATTATCGCACAAGAATTTATAGATGTTTATCGTAAAATAAACGTAAAATAAGGAGAATAAAAATGGGATTTCCAAAAGGTTTTTTATGGGGTGGCGCAGTAGCTGCCCACCAACTTGAAGGCGGTTGGCAAGAAGGCGGAAAAGGAATTAGCGTAGCTGATGTAATGACTTTGGGTGGACCAAATAAACCTAGAGAAATTACAGATGGTGTTGTTCCAGGAAAGATTTATCCAAATCATGAAGCTATAGATTTTTATCATCATTATGAAGAAGATATCGCATTGCTTGCTAAAATGGGATTTAAATGTTTTCGTACAAGTATTGCATGGACACGTATCTTTCCTAATGGTGATGAAGTTGAAGCAAACGAAGCTGGTTTAAAATTTTATGATGATCTTTTTGATACACTTCATCGTTATGGAATGGAACCAATTGTTACTTTATCTCATTTTGAAATGCCATATAATTTAGTAACTAAATATGGCGGATGGCGTAATCGTAAATTAGTAGATTTCTTTGTACGTTTTGCAGTTACTGTTTTTAAACGTTATAAAGATAAAGTTAAATATTGGATGACATTTAATGAAATTAATAATCAAAGAGATGTAAATACTGAATTTACAGCATTTACAAATTCAGGTGTACTTTATAAAGATGGTGAAAATAGATATGAGGTTTTATATCAAGTAGCTCATCATGAATTTGTGGCATCTGCATTAGCTGTTATTGAAGGTCATAAAATTAATCCAGATTTTCAAATTGGTTGTATGTTAGCAATGTCTCCAGTATATCCAGCAACTTGTAAACCAATGGACCAAATGGCAGCATTGAAAGAGATGGATCGTACATTTGTTTTCTCAGATGTACAATGCAGAGGACATTATCCAATGTATATATTAAAAGAATGGGAAAATAAAGGTTATAATATTAAAATTGAAAATGGCGATTTTGATATTTTAGAACGTGGAAAAGTAGATTATTTTGCTTTGTCATATTATATGAGTTTTGTCAGTGAATATGATCCTGAAGGTAAAGAACATATGGGGAAAGAAGTTAAAAATCCATATGTAAAAGCTTCTGATTGGGGTTGGCAAATTGACCCAGTTGGATTACGTTATATGTTAAACGTGATTTCTGAACGTTATGAATTACCAATGATGATTGTTGAAAACGGAATTGGTTTACATGAATATCCAGATGAAACAGGTGTAGTGCAAGATGATACACGTATAAAATATTTCTCTGAACATATTGCTGAGATGAAAAAAGCTGTAGATGAAGATGGTGTTACACTCATGGGATATTGTCCTTGGGGACCTATTGACCTCGTATCAGCAAGTACAGGTGAAATGGAAAAAAGATATGGATTTATTTATGTAGATAAAAATAATCAAGGAAAAGGTACATTAAAACGTATACCGAAAAAATCTTTTTATTGGTATCAAAAAGTAATTAAAACGAATGGCGAAGATTATTCTATTGAATAAGTGAAGGAGTGTAGTTTATGAGTTTAAAGAAAAAAGCTATTGTTAGTACAATGCTTATGGCATTATCCATTACACCAACAGTAATTCCAAATAGTATAGTAACACCATCTATTGTTATGGCAGCACCAGCTAGCGATGTAAAAGCAAGTGAAGCTTTTGAAGTGAATTTCCAAAATGGAATGCCAAAAGGATTTGAGGCTTCTGATGGATGGACAAATGGATATATGTTCAATGTAAATTGGCATAAAGAAAATGTTACATTTGATGGTGGAAACCTTCAATTAATTATTGATAAAGAAAAGAAAGCTGATAAAATACCATATTCTGGTGGAGAATTTCGTAGTAAAGATTTCTACGGTTATGGAAAATATGAAGTATCAATGAAACCAATAAAAAATGATGGTGTAGTATCTTCTTTCTTCACATATACTGGTCCATCTGATAATAATCCATGGGATGAAATTGATATAGAATTTTTAGGAAAAGATACAACAAAAGTTCAATTTAATTATTATCGTGATGGAAAAGGTGGACATGAATATTTATATGATTTAGGTTTTGATGCATCTGAAGGTTTCCATACTTATGGCTTTGAATGGCATAAAGATAAAATTATTTGGTTTGTTGATGGTAAAGAAGTATATCGTTTGGAAGGAACAACAATTCCAGTAACAAAAGCTAAACTTATGATGAATGCTTGGTGTGGAACAGGTGTAGATGAATGGTTGAATGCATTTGATGATAAAAATTTACCTGTAAAAGCAGAATATCAATGGATAAAATATACTCCATTTACTGAATAAGGAGATATTTGATTATGTATAATAAGAACAAACTCAGTCAAATTATTTTATCTGGATTAATGGCGGTAAGTTTTTCATCGATATCACTACCTATAGAAGCAGCTGATGTGGGGCTACATGTTGACCAAGTAGGATATCTGCCAAATTATTCAAAAGTAGCAATGGTAACTGACTCTAATGATACTACTTTTGAAATAATTGATACAAAAGATAATAAAGTTGTATTTAAAGGAAATTTATCTGAACCTAAATATGATAAAATTTCTGAAGAAACTTTACGTAAAGCAGATTTTTCTTCTTTGAATGTACCAGGAACATATATTTTAAAAGTAGGTAATCGTGAATCATATGATTTCGTAATTGGTGATGATGTCTATGATGTACCTATGGTACAAAGTTGGCGTTCATATACTTTATCAAGAAGTAATACTGCTATAAATGATGATAAAGTTTCTGGACTAAAATTAGAAGGTGGACATAAGCAAGATAAAGAAGCTCGTGTCTATTTCTCTGATAAATTAAATAATAAAGGCGATAAAATAGATGTTAGTGGCGGTTGGTATGATGCAGGAGATTATGGTAAATATATAACAACAGGAGCATTAAGTAGTGCTGAATTATTGTTAGCATATGAAGCAAATCCCGACCATTTCACTAAAGGTCAATTGTTATTTCCAAAAGGCATAGAAAATAATACAAATATGCCAGATGTTTTATCAGAGGTAAAATTTGAACTTGACTGGATGGAAAAAATGCAACGTGAAGATGGCAGTACATTCCATAAAGTATCAGGTTTGACTTGGCCAGGATTTGATATTTCTCCAGATACAGATAAGCAAGATAGATATATTTTTAGTACAGCTACTTCTAGTTCAGCTATGTATGGTGCAAGTTTAGCAATAGCTTCACGTGTATATGAACAATATGATAAAGATTATGCTAAAAATTTAAAACAAAATGCTGAAGCTGTTTGGCAATATTTAGAAAAAAATCCTAAACCAATTTATCGTGTTGATGAAGGACAAGAAAATGGTTCAGGCCCATATAATAAAGATACAGATCTTGAAGAACGTTTATGGTTAGCTGCAGAAATGTTTAGAACAACAGGTGATGCTAAGTATGAATCTTATTTGAAGAAAGAGTCTAAACGTTTAACTGATAAACCAAGCTTTTTTACATGGGATGATACTTTAGCTTTAGCACAATTTGCATATGCTAAATCTAATAATGCAGATAAGCAACTTCAAAATAAAGTTATTAATGCTTTAATTAGTTATGCAGATGATATTTGTACAAGTATAAAAACAGATGGTTTTAATTGTTCTTTAAAAGAAAATGAATATACATGGGCTTCAACTAAAAATGCTTTGACTAAAGGTGATATTTTATTAATGGCATATCAAATTGAGCCAAAACAAGAATATTTAGAAGGAGCACTAGCACAAATTCATTATCTTTTTGGAAGAAATTCACTTGATAAGAGTTTTATGACTGGTGTAGGAGATAATCCACCATTACATCCACATAATCGTATCCATGAAAGCACAGGAGCTTATGTTTCAGGTCTTGTTGTCGGTGGACCAAATCATGTTATAGGTGGAGATCCAGACCAAACAGAATACTTGAACAGTGGAAATATTCCTATAGCAAAATCTTATCTTGATGTGGTAAGTTCTTGGTCTACAAATGAATATGCTATAGATTATATTTCATCTGCTGTTTATGCTTTATCTTGGTTTGCACAACCAGATTCAGTTAAAGTTGAAGATTTAAAATATAATAAGTAAATAAAAATTGCTTTCTAATTTAATTATTAGAAAGCAATTTTTTTATACATATATTTATAAAACAAAAAAGCTCCGATAAAATCGAAGCTTTAATCTACAAAATGGTGGGCAGGGATGGATTCGAACCATCGTAGCCTACGGCGACGGATTTACAGTCCGTTCCCTTTAACCACTCGGGCACCTACCCATTACAAATGGTGACCTTGGCAGGACTCGAACCTGCGACCTTTTGATTCGTAGTCAAACACTCTAATCCAGCTGAGCTACAAGGCCATTTGTTTATTGCTCTCACAAGCAACTTCTATATAATAGCATAGATATATTTTTTTGGCAAGTGTTTTTTATAAATTTTTTTTAAGAAAAAGAATCTTCACCAAAACGCATATATTCTTTGCGATACTCAGAAGGCGTCTCTCCAATGTATTGTGTAAATAATTTAGTGAAATAAGGAGCATGTTGAAAACCTACAGTATAGCTAATATCTGTTATACTCAAAGAAGTTTTTCTTAATAATGTACATGCTTTACTTAGACGATATTGTTGTAAATATTGACTAGATACACATTAATCATACAATATTTAGATGGTACATTACCTCAAGATGCAGCAAATCCTATTTTAACACTTGTTTATAACGTATTAGGTGTAGTAGTATTTATGGGTATTGCTTGGATATGTTGGAACCGTTATGAAAAGAAATTAAATCAAAAATAATAAATAAATTTAGATATTATTTAGGAGGAATTTTTTATGAAAACTTGGGAAAATCATCAAATTGATGGAATTAATAGAATGCCAGCAAGAGCACATTTTTTGACTTTTCCATCTAAAGAAAAGGCACTTTTAAACAACAATAGATATACTCATGCATTTAAAAATTTAAATGGCGTTTGGAAATTTATGTTTTTAGATGCTCCAGAATATAGTCCAGAAGGTTTCTTTAATAGTGATTTTGATGTAACTAAAATGGACGATATCACAGTTCCAGGAAATTGGCAGTTACAAGGCTACGGCAAAATGCACTATTCTGATTTATGGTATAATTTCCCTATTAATCCACCATATGTACCAACAGAAAACCCAACAGGTATTTATAAACGTACATTTTTTGTAGAAGAAAGCTATCGCGATAAAAAAATCATTATTAGATTTTGCGGTGTAGACTCTGCATATCATTTATGGATTAATGGCAAGGAAGTAGGTTATAGCAAAGTTGCTAGAAATGAATCTGAATTTGATTATTGTGAGCCACACACTTGTGATTTTAATCATGAGTTAGGCAAACAAAATAGTCAGCGTATATAGAAATATGTACGTAGAGATAGACAAAGATCTATCCAATACTGTTTGAATTGCTGGAAAACCCTAAAGATATCTGAACTACAACGTAAACATGAAATAGAGTTAAGCGTGAATGTGGCGAAAGCAGAAAAAATCAGATATATAGCATAAGGTTAAATCCTAAGTGTTGAAAAATGGATAATCAGCAGCGAAGCTCCGAATAGGAGAACGTTCAACGACTATTCCTCTTGAGGGAAGTACTCAGTAAGCGATTGACTGAGGAAGTGGACAGACTCTAACAGGTAAAGCTGAGGGATAAGATATAGTCTGTGCCGTTATGAAAGTAACGGAAGTTCATAAGAGAACTGTATAGAAAGTAGCGTTTCTAT